>JAABUQ010000436.1_pt1 | contig 95940 bp, 53 predicted proteins | sample 5560001 | NCBI WGS metagenome assembly JAABUQ01 (sample SAMN10711888, study PRJNA513371) | rock metagenome | isolation source: Antarctica rocks | place: Antarctica: Victoria Land, Finger Mt nord | collected 2015-12-18
TAGGTCATGGCTTCCGTCGAGGCCGAGCACGTTTCCGCCGTTGGCGGCGCCGCGGCTGGTGATGGAGCAGGGCATGGGTTGGAGGACGATGCTGGCTTGGAAGGCTGCGACGGATTGTACGGGCTGGTAAGCTGCTTCGGCGAGGGAGAGGATCTGGGCGAAGAGGGTTGCGTTGTTAGCGAAGGTTGCGGTGCCGAAGAGTTGCCTTTTCACGAAGGTTAGTCAATTTTGTGATTGAAAGCTTGGAGATGTGCATACCGGTAGCCATTTGGGGTGCCGGCGCCGGTTTCGATCGTGATATCTGTAAGGTTGGTGATGCGCATGGTGTTCGAGTACTGAGGCTGTTGGCTGGTGAAGTTCTGCAATGCAGGGGGATATTCCTGTGCTTTGGTGTAGGTATATTGGTTCGCTACGAATTCAGGTCCTTTGGGGCCAATGATGTAGGCATTGATGACTGATGCATAGTCATCTACCCCTGCACCCGAGGCGCTGGTGAAATCTTCAAGTGCCTGGAGTTGGGTAGGTACGCTTGTCCATGGGTAGATGATGAAGCCGCCCCATAGCTTGCCTTGCTCGAATGTCTTGAGGTCGAAGCGCGTCACAACGCCAAAATTGTTGGTCCCGCCTTTCAACGCTTTGAAGAGATTCGAGTGGTCGTAAGCGTTGGCATTGACGATTTCGCCAGAAGCAAGGACAATCTGGCATTTTATCAGCAAGCCTTTTATGAATAGATGTAAAACATGCATTACCTCGTAGTTGTCTACATTGTCGCAGACAAAGCCATATCGAGATGCAAAGTAAGAGTTCCCACCTGGTCGTAGTCAGCACCATCTACTATTCCTATTCCCATTCCCAGAACGTACCTCCGAGAGTGAGGCCTCCAACCCCAACATCATTCACGCGTCCACCAGATACCGCAAGATTCATCGCGTCGAGTTTGAGGTAAACATCCTGCCATCGTGCACCACCGCCAACGAACGTCGTAGATCTGTCCTCCGACACACTCACAGTGTTCATGGCGTTGAGATCAATGGTGACACCGTTCTGGATGTTAGCAGCTCCAGCCCAGGACATATGACCACCACCTCGGACAGCGAACTGGCAATGCAAGTGGGCTAAGAGAGCCACGGCACAAGAAATCTCCTCAGCGTTGTTTGGCGTATATCTGCAGTAGGGTCTGACCGAAGACTCTTGTTGCGTCCACTATAGCATATATTAGCGAACTGTCCGCACAGGACATAGATAGCCTGAGGATGTTGCTCACATATCCTTGACTCCCGTTCTGCTGGTTTTGGAAAGATGCTGAATCGGCGAAGGAAACCTTGTCATTAGGAAAGAACCAGCTCGATCCGCAAGTAGCTTGCAGTCTTTGGCACTACCGAGTCATACATGAACAACGCTTCAAGCCTTAAGATGAAGACAGGCTTCACTTACACATCTTCTGCCTGTTTCGCTCGATGCAGTCGTGAGTCCATCTCGACGTCTGTGGCGATTACCATGAAAGCCATAGACCACAACAGAGAAGCATAACGCGAGACCAATCTTCATCATATTTGATACGGGCACAATCAAGCTTAGAGACGACCAAGAATGCCTCTCCGCTGTCTATGAAGAGGGCAAAAGTTCAAGTCGATAGAAGAAGGGAATCAAGGTCCATTTCTGATGTTATTTAGATTGGAAGGAGGAAGTGATGAGATCTGAGATATCTCCACATTCCGAGAACACGTGGGAATTAGGTAAGTAACACAGTAATGACTCTAAATAGGAAGCTCCAAGGCATAGTTTCTCGAACGAAGGAAAGAAAGTACAGTCTGATGTAGCGCACTCTTAAAAACGCGACATCGGTATCTGCATGCAGTCAGGCAGGCGCAGGGAGCACAATGGGCGCAAAACGATAGCCCGTAAATGCCAGGGATTCAACGATCTCCAACAGCCTTACAAAGCCACGCGAGAGATATCTCACAGACGACGATCTGTCGCATGGCTGCTCACCAGAAGATCTGATTTGCAAATGGTACAGATGCGCTGAATGCATGCATCCATGGCGAACAACTCCGCCACCTGCAGATGCCTTTGCGTGTTTGACACAAGCCGAGTTGTACGTCCGATACTGTTCGAGCCGAAGTATCAAGCAGGCCTTCTATCGTTATGTAGCCGCAAGCGAAAGTCTTTGAAAGGTAGGATAGGAGAATTAGTCGAGCGTCACGATCTCCAATCAACATTGCCTAGGTTGCCACTTTTGACCCGAGAAAACTCAACTAGTTTCTGTAGAAATTTGATCCTGAGAGAGGTCTAGCGATAACAGAGGAAGGAGCGTTGAAGACTTTGATATGTACTTGGTCATGCCTGGCGCGATTGGATTAACCTTCGTGTCACGTGCGATGCTAGAAGGTGAGACGGCCAGGTTTGCCCCCATATCTTCTCTCAGTGTCCGAGCAACTTCGCAATCTTTCGCATATGTTTGCACGGTAAGATCTCGCCTAGGCTGCTGCTCGTAAAAGTAGCAGCGACAATCGAGTACTCCAGTCCATCATGATCATGCTGTGCTCGATGCTTGACCAACGCAAGGTAGAGGATTGACAATGTACTTCGTATCTGTCCCTCACTGAATGTGCTTGCTCTCCAATCCTTGCTTAAGTGTTGTGCAAGATGCACCGGAACCATTGTATGAAGGCAAGGGACAATTTTCGTCGTAATGCAAGGGGCCTGGTTTTTCTTCCGTTACGCGCACGTGTTGTGCCTCATTAATACTTACCCTCTCCCATATGAACATGCTATTCCTTCATTTTTCTTTGCAATCATAGCACCGATGACGAACATTGGTAGCCTCACGCCTTCGCTCTTGTTGGTAAGCAATCCTTGAGAATATTCAAATGAATAGAAACTCAACCCAGCCTAGGGCTTGATCTGGCTATCCGTCGCTATTGCCATTCTTTTCACCATCATTAGAACAGCAATCCGTATCCGTGTTTACCGACATCTCTTCGCCGACGATGGTGCTGTGTATCTTGCACTTACAATCCTTGTTAGCATGGGGGTCATGTACCAGATCATTACGCCAACGATGTTCGAACTTGAACGGCTATTGACACCAGGAGCAGTGCCATCAGCGAACTTCGTGCAGGAGGCAGCATTATTTCTCAAATTGCAATTCGCCATTATTATCTTGTTCTGGACGACTCTCTGGGCTGTCAAGCTCTCCTTTCTGCTGTACTGTAGAAACCTGTTCGCCGGGCTACCCAACCAGTTGCTCTGGTGGTGGTTGGTCTCTGTGTTCGCTGGAATGGCCTATCTTGGATGTTGGGCTACGCAACTGGCCTCCTGCGCTCCGATATCCAACTATTTCCACCTAGGTACGACTGTTATCATCGATAGTGGTTGAATTAAACACTGACCGCTCAAGGTGCCTGTGAAACAAAGCGAGATATCTGGGTGTCCAATTTCAGTCTTTACTACGCAACAGCGGTGGACATCCTATGCGACCTCCTCATCATGGCTCTACCACTCCGCCTCCTTTGGAATCTTCAGATTAATCGGCAGCAGAAGTCGGTACTTGCGGCAATTTTCTCACTCGGGTTCGTCGTAATTGTCTTTGCTATCGTACGGGTGATCGAGACGAGTGCTTCGATACACCATGTTGATCCTATCTGGCTTGCTCTATGGTCGATGATTGAAGCAAGCGTGGGTAAGAAAAGACTGCAGCTGCCATGGAACAAACCTTCCACTAACAGATCTTGAAACAGCTGTGGTCGTGTCCTGCCTTCCCTCTTTCCGGGTCTGGACCCGCGCGAGTCGATCAGCCTCTGCCTATAACCGACGAAATGTTTCCACCAGTCGCTCCCGGTCACACTGTTCATCGAAGCGTGCTTGGCGTCTAAAGCCCATCAAGCACGGAGCAACATCATTCGGAAGTGGCGGTCACGGTGGTGGCGATTCTCTACCAACGGAGCACTATGCTGGCGCTGAGCGCGTTGGTCCGTTCGCTGCCGACCACGAAGCTGAGGAGTCGGCACGAGAAGATGGCAGCAAGGAGTACATCTTGCCGAAGAAACCCAGAGAGGGCGTACACGTCAGGAGCGATGTGATGGTCGATTTCAACTAGATGGGCGTGTTGGAGGACCTTCGGACGGTCTTGCTTGTATGCCACAAACATGTACTTAGAGAATTTCATCCCGGAGCACAGAGTCTGCGGAGACGCATACAGTCACAGTGACTTAGGTTGAAACGCTGAAGTCTTCTCGTTGACTGCTGAAATGGCGTCTGTCATCTCTTTAATGCCTCGTATGTTCCGTCCTCTTCCTTCCCTGCTCTTCGTCAGGTCACACCAGTGTCACCCAATGCACCAGCTCCGCTTCGCCAGAGTCTTCAAAGTTTCGACATAGTCTTACGCTCTCTCATGATCCGCCGACGAAGATCTTCGTTGATATTTCCTCTCCGTAGCACACCAGTCCCTCCTGTTAGCCACCACAACAGGCTTTCCGCACTACGCCTGCCACCCAGTAAGGTCAAGAATAATCTACAGCCTTGAGGTCGTTGAGTCGTCTGGCGCTTGTTTCGCTTAGCTGAAAGCCAGTGGCTCACAGCAGTATTTTCCACACCCTGCTATTCGGCTTACACGAGATTCACATCTCGGTCCTCGACCTACATTGCAAGGACCTGCACCATGTAGGGTAGCCCGCACTTCCTCGGCTCTTTGATGGCTCCGTCCGCGATCGCGTGCCACTTATCCGGGGCTCCTCAAGTGGGGACGTGCGGGCGGGCGACAACATATTAAATGGCCGAGCCTAAGGTTCTGAAATTAAAAGGAACAGATGCGAGACAGGGTAGGGGAGAAGCAGGATTGGCGGGATGGGTAGCTGGCGTCGTGGGTCGAGAGGTTAAGTATGTGGGTGAAGGAGGTTCGTTTGGTCGATATGGATGAGGCGGATAGAGAGGAACATGCCAGCTCCCGTTGGATTACTGTTGACTGTTGGAGAGTGAAGAAGGCCATTGTGGAGGGCTAGGGTGGATGAACGTGTCTTGAGGTGTGCTCGTACTCCAGGTAAATTAGGGGCACCGCGGCTAGCTGAGGCGGGGTTTAGCCGCCTAAAAGGGCCGCCAAGAGCCTTGAGTGAGACAGCTGGCCGCTCATTCCGGGCAACGTTACGGGACACTTTCGTGTGACCGACTACGTCCTTATCTCTCTACACTATGCAATCGAGACAGTCGAACTCCACATTGCCTAGAACTCGGGCGGCTGAAGCAGGAGCGTAAGTGAGGATCCGCCAGGCGAAGTCTCGACATCTTCGTGACTTTGTCTTCACTTCCCTTCATCAAAGTATATACTGGTACCTCGTGCCGTTCTTGGCTCAGAATTGACTTCCTAAAGTCGAAGCGCTCAAATACACGTGTGTCAATGATGGCATCCCAAGAAAAGCAATGCCAGGATTTCGTCAACGCATGCCTACGAAAGCGTGTCTCCCCAGAAATGTATGGAGTACTCGTCACCACGTTCCAGGATAAATACCCAACGCTACGCTGCCGAACCTTGCTTATTGTCCTTTTCAAGCGAACATTGGTCGATGGCGTAGATGACCCCAGAGTACCATTGTATGTGCGGGAAATGCTGCGCCTGAAGATAGCCAGTCTGGCAGAGGTTCTGTCAAGCTTACTGCCTTCTCCATCAGAGCCATCTTCAAAAGGACACAATACGTACCGTGATCAGACAATGCTGGAAGTTGGTAGCGCGCAGAAGCCGACATTGCAGGGTCTGGTTGTCCAGATGTTGATTCTTGAAGTATCAGAGGGTTTGTTAAAAACAAAACAAGATGTCAGAGCCGCATTGAAGGCACTGATAGCTTGGATGTCATTGTTTCCTGGGTCAACCTCCTTGGGCTATCTGGTATACGCGGTTCTTGGTATGTCAATCACTCAAGAGACACTTAGTGAGGCGTCAACGAAAGGTAATCTGAAAAGCAATCTCTGATTAGGAATATTCAAGCGAGCGCTAACATTCTCAGCTTAGGCTTGAAGAAGTCATTTGGACGTGCCCTGTCCCCACTAGTCCCTCAACTTCTGCAGACGAACATGCAGATTGCCACCGCCTTAGACTTCTGGCAAAAACAATGCAACCTAACCGACGTGGCCGTTGCTCGACCTACTGATCAGGCCTTCGGGGCTGTCAACATGGGGTCTTTCTCTTTCCAAGAGAACTTTCTGGATACGCCATCAGTAACGACAAGAGCAGGTACTTACGTTTATCTCAATGCTTTGGTAGGTACTGGGTACATCTGAGCTCTTTTGCGCATTGTTAACAGCAACAGCTGCACGCTCGTCCCTTGTTCGATGACTCAACGGTGATGAACTATCTCAATTCAAGATACAAGGTATTCCATACTAATGTCTCCTGGCCTTACTTTGGTTAATGGCTTGTAGGGCGATTATACTACCCTCATCATCGACCTCATCCTAGCATCATTCGATGTCCTCGCTAACGCCATGTATCGTTCGGAACCAACGGAGTCACTAACTTTGCTCAAGTCCTATATCGTAAATAAACTGCCCGTTTTCCTTTTAAACTATGCTAGCATGATGTTCGAACCCATGACAGTTGAGTATTGCATTAGTCAAGCTCTTACCCACGTTGACCCAACGGCATTTCCTTCATTCTCGCAAATGTTCGATATACTTGGCCGTAACAGTGTGTCAGAAGCGCGACAAGAGTTCCTATTTGCTTGTGCTTTGCATCAACTCATCCCTGAGCAGAATATCGAGGGCCTTCTGGGGGATGTTCCTATGCAGAGCCTACCTGCTGGTGGTAGATGTACAAAGCATGACTTAGTAGCACAGTGCACGGCAAACCCGAGCAGAATCGAAGAGCTTGTTGTGGAGCTTGAGAACATGGAAGGTAATGCTGGCGAAATTGCTAGCGCTCTACTAGAGGTACGTTACCAAAGACGTGTAATTCAAAAACGCTGTTATCGGACAGTCACATTCGAAGGTTTAAATCGGAGTCACCATTGCAATGAAGAATCGAGCATGCTGACTCTGGGTTTCAATCAGATAATGCAGACTCTTTGTACAAATAACGATACCATGACACTGAAAGGATTGTGTAATGCGCTGTCACGGCGCCTGGGGGCTTTAGATGTGATCATGCTCTTCAGTACACCGGAGTATCTACTAAGGCCGCTATGCAACACATTAGACAACTGGCAGATTCACGAAGATCAAGGTTTGCCGATTCTGCTCAACCTGTCGGTTTTTACAGCTGACAAGAGCAAAGGCGAGAACCAGCCCGTATATGACGAATTTGGTAGCATCCTGTTATTTGTTATGTTGGTGAACTACCGATTTGATCTCCAACGACATGACCTTGGAGTCAGCGATTCAAGCTCATTCATACTGCACTATGTACGAGTGGCGAGTGCCGCGAAGAATTTTGATGAGCTAACAGAAAAGGAGAGCAAGCTCCTAGGCGCCTGGGTGCGTGGTCTGTTTGAAGAGAATGAAGGCATCAATGATGAACTTATGGCAGCGTCGAGCCCCATCGAATTTCACCTGGTGGTCGCTACGCTTCTTGATCAGAGCCTGAAAGCTTGCCAGGCGGGCTTCTTGCCGATGTCGACGCTCAAAGACGGGTTAGAATGTAAGCCGGAATGTCTTCAACGCCTTACTGCGCTTCCTTTTTGTTAGCCCTGTCAATTCCGGTATTACCTAATATGATGAAATCAAGTCTAATACTTGAGTCGCGGATGGACCAACATCCTGATGCTAAATGAAAGTTTATTTTATATGTTTTAATTTCTGACAATACCTGCCCCGAAGGCCCTTCTCTTATGGCTCAGCTTTAGTCCAGCATATAAAAGTCCTTACAATGGCTGACTCACACTTAGATCTCCTCGAACCCTTTCTTCCTTCCCTCATCGCCGGTCTGACCTACTTCGCCCACAAGATCTGGGAAACCACCGAACAATCCACGAATCTTGACATTTTTCTCCCAGCACTCACCACACTTGTCAAGCCCCGTTCCATTTCCTCTGATTCGGCAGCCATGCACTCTGCCGTCCTGTCTATCGTCGCCAAACCCCTTGAGCACGCTCTACAGCACGCCCAACGCCGGCACCCGCGTCGCGCAGACATACTTCCCTTGCTCGAAGCTCTGAAACCTCACGCGCACAAATTGCGCGGCGATACTAACGCCTTTGCAGAACTTGAAACCTGGTCCGCCACCCCCGGCGGAAGCCTCCCAGCGTCTCTACGGCACACCCTCCAGAGCCTAATTCTCTGGGCCAGTCCCTCCAGCACAGAACTTTGCCCGCCGCATTATACCCATCGCCAACTCATCCTGAGTCTTCAGGTCCTCGGCGCCAGAGCCGTGCTCAGCACCCTCATCGACGAACTCATGCTGCACGTCACCTCTCCTAACAGTCTCGACGCCGCCCTCGACGTCATCGTTACTATGATTTCCGCCCCGCAAGCACGCTTCCCAGATGCGATAGCCACAACGGACCTGAACAGCGCTCTTCCGCTGCGGCGCCAGCTCAGTCTTCGGGATGCGCTGAAGATGCTGTTTGACGAGGCGGATGAGATTAGTAAGACAGACGTCAATCGCGCGAGTGTGATCGGAAGGCTGCAGCGAAGGGTCGATACCTTAGTCGGAAGGGGGCATGATGCGGGCCAGGGAGTGGAGGGTGGGCTGGAAGCAGGGGTGGGGATGAGTGGGTTGGGCACCGCAGTAGAGCTAGTGACCGAGGGAATCATGGGGAATGAAACGGTGAAGAACGCAGACGGCCTCCCAACCGTTGATATTGATGATGTATTGGAGCAGGCAACGGAGGATGCGCAGATGTCCGCGGCAGGCTTTATGACTGGTGGTGATATGGGACAGAATGATTTCATGTCTTTGGGATGACAGGAATCAGGTGGTTTGCTTTAGATGCACCGAGTCTTCAGCTTTGGAACTTTTGGAGTAAAGTGTAGGATGTAAGGATGGTACATTCCAAATGCAGCTCGCAGCCGAGATCAAGTAGTTTTGAGACGCTAATCACTGGCTTTACCGTTCATTTTGGGCGGGTATCTTACCTAGACTAGGTCATACTTCATAGGATATGGTAGAGTAAACGCGGACAAGCAACAACCTTTATGGGGGCCTCTGGGCGCCTCGCTTGCGCTTATTTGGGCGCCCGTCCCCTATCTTATCACGCTTGACGCCCCGAAGTTACACCACTTCAGGTTCAGATGATTCCATGAAACCTCTGGGCGCTCATAGGCCAGGGGGGATATGAGCACTTTCGAGTAACTATCATTTTTTCACTACCTCCGCATCGTGTAGCTAGAGGGTCCTTAAGCGTGCAGTACTGGCCGAGAAAGATGAAGCGCACTCTCTCATCCAGTGTCAACAATATCGTTCTGACTTCACAACATTCACGCTCTTCCAGATGACGCGCCGGAAAGACCAAAAGCCAGGTTCAGGTCCAAGAGACACAGTTTTAGACAAAGCATTCCCAGTCTCATCAACTTCGAAGCCATCAGAAGGCACTCCAGAGAGATCATCACTGCCCACCACCATGGAGCCCGTATACACTTGGGAAGAGGATCCACGTCCAGCTAAGCGTCAGAAGACGACGAATACAGGAGATGCTCATCATCAGACTTCTAGGATCCTCAAATTTGGCCCACAGGAGGATATTCCTGATGTAGCCAACAGCGGAGTTGCGGCCGCCAACCTCTCCACCGACCAGCTTCACTCCGAGCTCCGTCATCTCCAGGACATATTTGAGTTCACCACGATGTCAATCGTGTCCTCCTCAAAGATGGAACAAAAAGTTCGGAACCTTCTGTTGCGCACGAAGCGGCTATCAGAGGAGACAAAGCCCGGCGTTGTGATCCTCACTGCCAAAGCGGATGTGGCGTCGAAGATGGTGGGCATCGTCGAAATTGCCAAGCGAACCATCCGGCAAGAAGGCGGCAAGTGGTGGCAGTACTCAAAGCTCCATTCACAGGTGATCGAATTGAAGAAGAAGAAACCGAGGCCGAAGCGGGCAGAAGGTGGGAAGACCCTGCTAGAATGGGCCCATGAACAAGAAGAGAAGGGGAAACGTGTCTCAGGAGGAATGAAGGAGAATCACAATGGCGATCATGACATGCCCGACGACGAGGAAGCTATATTGGATGATTTGGAGAAAGAAGAAGACGAAGACGAGGGAGCATTTCAGACCATGGGCCGACATCAGGTCATGGCATACGATGAAAACAGGAATAAGATGCGAGCAATCCCGATCATGACCATCTATCTGGCGCAAGTACCTGTACCGGCGTTGCGTAGTACTTGCAGGTAGCCAGCGCCACGTGCCAACCCCCCTATCTGTTCATTCACTGACAGGTGAACAGCGAGCAGACTAATTCGTAGCAAGTTGCTCAGCTGCCTCCGTACCCGTCTCCATACCACCAGATATATGCTACATCCTAGGAATTGAAGAGCACATTCAGCGGTTTCAACATCGGAAAGGCTCGAGAGTTGTTTTGGGAGGGCTTGCTGTCAGCTTTGATTGATACCCCATATAGCAATGCGGCAAACAATTATTTTCTACAACCATCCATCAGAGTCTGTACCTACTCGTCGTAGTTCCCGTAACCACCCAAGATCCCCCAAATCCCCATCTTTATTCTCCATAACGCCTGATATCAACAGTCCCCCTTCCAATTCCACCCATCGCCTCTATCTACCATCTCCAACCTCATCCATACTCCCCCCTCTTCCCCTTCCCTAACCCCTCACCTCCCTCCCCCCGCCCCTAAACCTCAACACCAAATTCACCACCACCGCCGCCAGCAGCGCCCCCGCCAAAAACGTCGGCCCCCAGCGATCATCGAAGCCGCCCTGCCCCCTCATCCGTATGCTCCGCGCTCGCCAATGGTACGTCACCAGCGCATACACCATCGTCGCCATCGCCACGCCCGTGAATATCACAGCGGCGGTGCGGCCCACGCTGTCGCCGAAGTTTAGGAGGCCGATGGAGAGCCCGCCCAGAATGACGGTGAAGTTGAGCCAGGAGAGGAAGGTGCGCTCGTTGGCGAAGAAGACTTTGGGCTCGACGCGGATGGGGAGGGCGATCCGTTTGGGGGGGGTGGGGAGGAGGGGGTGGGTTGACATGATGATGGAGGTGGGGGAAGGGCGGGGGGAGGCAGGTGAGGAGGGCGGTGAGATTGCTGCGTGTGGGATTGTAGCTGAGGCGAGCTGGGGAGTTTAGTTGAGGGGCTAGATGTACCTTATGATGGTGGGGGGATTACTTTTGTTTGCTTTTCTTACGGGTAGAGGCTGAAAGGGAGGTTTTGTTGGTGCCTAGTCTGTGACTGAAGAGATGTATGTGTAAGTATGTACAGCGAGAATCTGAATATGAACAATTATGTATCGGTGCTGGAATTGGACCAAATCCAGCTACCTAGTACCTCTTGCCAAGATAAGATGAATTGTGGGTAAGGGTTGTCATTAGGGCTGGACTGGGGCTTGACAAAGGTACAAACAGGGCAGTCCACATCCTTTTTGCCTCAGTATTCAGACCCTATGGAATGATTATTATAGGAGTGCGACGCTTGGTGCGACGATTGATTTTATTGTGGAAGTGCGACGCTTAATGCGACGCTTGATGCGACAACGCACTAAACACTAGCGCACTTCTACAATAATTATTCCATAGAACCTGAGGGCGAAACCTCGAAAACCTGTCAAAACAACATTATAAAGAAAGACGTTTTTGCTTTGATGCTAGCACACATGTACAACACACTATTAGTATATACTTTGAGTACAACTTAATTTAAAACATATTAAAATCTAGCGACAAACATAGTCTAATTGATGTAATGTAATAATTAAGATTCTATTGCATAACGAATATAACGTTGAAAACACATTAATTGTTTTGACAGGTTTTCGAGGTTTCGCCCTCAGACCTTGTGCGAAAGAAAAAAAATCCGACTAAAACTGCCACCTTACCAGATTCAGCACTAGTAAGTGAATATAGTGTTGATGCGGAATAAGCATAAGGTCTGAGGTCTGAGGCAACATCCTTTCAAACTTCTAGTTCTCTTGTGATCTCATGCGCTGGCGCCAATAGGTCCTGCTTCTTAAGGTATCTTAAAGAAGCCTCTCCCGGCTCCCGAGGATCTTGCACTCGATGAACGATGTTGTTGAACGTTTTTGCGCTTTGGCGATGTGCCATGATTGAATCGTTGCTTTTTTAGCCCAGCTCCTGCAACTAGCACCCTGCCAGCGTATGGAGACAGTCTGTTAGGCCTGGTTCAGCCAATCCGCTTTGATCTCAATATAAAGGATCAGTAAGGTATGGAGGATCGTTGTCTTATGAACCCCGCAATGCCTATCGAAGCCAGACTCGAGGACTAGAGTGCAAAGAGCAGCCACGCAGAATTCGAGCTGACGATCCTTTTTCTCGGTATTCTCATGTTGGCTGGGATCACCGTTGACTAGCTGTGAGCGAGCTTTTTCGAGGTCCAGTCCGCGCTAGCCAAGCTTCAGCTTCTTCTTATCTATCCATGTCGACTGTTGACGTTGGCTTGTCAATTTCAATATACCGTTCACATTGCTGCTGTTCGCTTCTCTTCTTTTCAGGTTGTGCGCACCATAAGCGCGACCATGTCTCTCTTTGTACTGCGATTTCTCTCTCTTTGTTCGTGCATAGCATCAGTAGCTGGACAAGTCAACCTACTGACCTACGTTAATGGTGGCATTGGCGACATACTGGGATCTTTCTTTGGTGCTCCCGGCACAAATGCGAGTTATGACTATATCGTCGTTGGCGGGGGCACTGCCGGTTTGACGTTAGCCACCAGACTCGCTGAAGATCCCAACATCAGTGTTGCTGTCATTGAAGCTGGAGGCTTTTACGAACTCGACAACGGCAACCGGAGCGTAGTGCCCGGATACGCGAACTACTACACTGGATCAGACCCCAACAACTATCAGCCAGTATGCGCTTGAACGTTTCACTCTTGGATTGCTCGTGAGCTGATTGCGTTTTCTCGTGTAGGCTGCAGGAAATCGTACTGTGCACTACGCAAGGGGCAAGACTCTGGGTGGTTCTTCTGCTCGGAACTACATGATATATCACCGGTCGGTCATTGCACCCCTCCATCGACAGCTTGTCGATGGAAAGCATATCTGATTGTCAATGTCTAGACCGACGAAAGGATCTTTGCAAAAATGGGCAGACGAGGTTGGCGATCAAAGCTACACTTGGGACCAGTTCCTGCCGTTCTATGAGAAATCTTGCAAATTTACATCATTCGACCCAGGTCTATACAATGCAACGATTCTTCCTCAACCACCTGGTGTTTTTGATCCCGCTGGTGGCCCTTTGCATGTCTCCTTCAGCAATTACGCTGATGCATTTGGCTCGTGGGCTCAAAAAGCATTCATTGGGGTTGGTATGGCTCTTCAAAGCCTCGGTTTGAATGCTGGTGTACTCAACGGTTCTGCCTTTTCAACCTTAACCATTGATCCCAGGAATGGCTACCGCTCGTCCTCTGAATCGAGTTTTCTGCAGGCTGCATTGCAAAATGGGACAGCGCCTATCATATATAAGAACAGCCTGGCCGAGAGGATATTACTCAATGGTACTACGGCAACTGGTGTCTTAGTATCAACAGTGGGCTCATATGGTACCAAACCAGTAAATTTCACGTTGACAGCCAGGAAAGAAGTCATTGTATCCGCCGGTGCTTTCCAGTCACCCCAATTATTGATGGTCTCTGGCATTGGTCCCAAAGCGGCACTTCGGCAACATGGCATACGAGTAATAAAAGACCTTGCTGGCGTAGGCCAGAACATGTGGGATCACGTTCTTTTCGGCGCTAATCGCCGCGTCACCGTTCTGACTGCTTCGGCGTCCTTGAACAGCGCAGTCGTGGCGGCCAAGGGCGCCCAACTATTCCGTACCAACGGATCAGGGCCGCTATCTGCGTTTGGCGCTGGCTATTATGGATGGGAGAAACTTACCAGTCCATACCGTCGAAATTTATCCGATGCCTCTCTCTCAGCTCTGGCTACTTTCCCATCCGACTGGCCCGAATTGGAGTGGCTACCTATCAGTGCATATCTTGGCTATCAAACTAATAGCCAAAAAGAGGATCCTCGAGATGGATTCAATTATGCCACTATCAACCCAGGTATTATTGCGCCTTTGTCTCGCGGGAACGTAACCATTTCCAGTGCCAATATGGCCGATCCGCCAGTGCTCGATCCCGCTTGGCTATCTGATCCGACGGACCAGGACATGGCAATCCAAAGCTTCAAACGGTCACGCGAAATATGGGGTGTCCTTGCCCAGAATGGCATTACCAACGGGGATGCTGAGTATCTTCCGGGCCTCAACGTGACCTCTAACAAGGACATTCTCACCTACATCCAAAAGAGCTTGATGACCATCTACCACGCGGCAGGGACATGTAAGATGGGTACCTCTAACGATTCGATGCCTGTGCTAGACAGCCAAGCGCGGGTCCTTGGAGCACAGAATCTGCACGTGGTTGATGCTAGCTCATTTCCATTCCTTCCTCCAGGCCACCCACAGTCGACCGTGTACGCTCTGGCCGAGAAGATCGCTGCAGACATCCTTGGGCAGAGCGTGCCACCAGGATACAATATGGCAGGCTACTACGCCGACCAACGACTGGTTTTACAGCACGAAGCGAATATCCCCAACAGCAGTTTGCCTTCATCGGACCAAAAGTAGCAGACAGGTAGCGTAGCGCTTCGCTACCTTCGCCGCGCGTAATCTGTGGAATTAATTGCTCTTTGCATAGTCTCTTCGCGGTTCACATGAATCTTATCATGGGCTTTCGAGGAACTGTGTGGTCAGGGATCTATTTGAGTTTCGTTTCCAGATATAAAGGGATTATGACATTTGGTGGATCAATTAGCATAGGATGAGCCAATATACATGCGGTGGGATGCAGTGCAAAGTGCGTAAGGTATCATTAAAAGATTGTAAATATATACCTCCAAAGTAAAGAATGAAATGTCCATACCTATCTGGTGAAAATTAGATCAGGCTTGGCGTCAGCGGAGAAACTGTGTTGATAGAGTGCCCAGGGGTCTACATCTACAATCGCGTTCCAAATCCGAATAGTTTCTATAAACGTCCGCATCAATTGCCATAATCAATAAACATGGCATCAGGGACAGCATCTCAACCAATGTCGACAGAGGCAAAGCCCACAGTAATCAGTATCCCTCAATCGCGCCCGCGACACAATCGACTGATCAATAACAACATAGTCTTCACAACCCATCCTCCCAACGCGCCTCAACGAAATAGCCAACGATGTGCGGATCTCTGCCATCCCATCGCATCGCCTTCAATCCCTAAGCGATACTGACATCTACATCAGGCCTGCACCACCATCTTCCAATTCGTCGACAGCTACGACCACTCACGCACCAGCGCCTGGAACACCAACATTATCGTAGGCCTTACTCCGCATCCTTATCTCCGTCAAGGGCTCCAGCTTTCCCCCATCAGCACCTTCACCTCTGTAACATCTGACAATCCTCCCAGAACACCATCCTCCAAGCCCTCATCTCCGAGACCACCGCCGCCCACGGCGCCCCCACCTACAAATTCGCGGTCACCAGCACTATCATCCAGCACACGACACCGCTGAGATCGTATCCGGTGAACAGCGAGCATGAAGGGGGGCAGACGGGAGCAGACACCATGATTAGTAGGAGGGGGATGCATTCGGCGACGGGGGCGTTTTGGAATAATGAGAGGGATGGGATGTGGAGCTTTAAGTATGAGGGAGGGGAGGGCAAGGGGTTCGATGTTGTGGTTAGTGTGGTGTGGATTGGCATTGTGTGATGCATTGGGAGGGGATGAGAAGGGGTCTGCAAGAGGAGGCCGATGGAGGTGTCTGCTGTAGAGAGGAGGCATGTGGCATGTTCACTTGATATTCGAAGGCGAGGAACAGGCTCAAGGGCCTATGCGCCTGGCATGCGGTTCCGGAATCGTTGGCTCCGAGATTGTGCGCATGGCGCCATCGACTGCAAAGACGCCTCTGGCACAATCTAGAGTATGCGTCTGCAGGCAATTGGTATGCAAGACTCCCTCAGCCCAGGGTTATATCTCTACTAAACACCCCGTCGCTTAAAGAGCAGGAATGGGGATACCTTAGTACTCTTACAGTAACAATGCAGATAGACTACCTTACGCGGGCATTTTGCGAAGGATTCTTATCATCAGCCCTGATCCGCGTACAGAAGTCTTCGTTCCTCGGTGCACAGTTGATCTTTATCAAGTTTACTGTTCCCACTTCAAGTTCAAGTCCCATCTTACGGTCCAGCTACGGCAAATCGCTTGTCTGCAGATCAAGGCGTCTTTAGGCCACCACCACTGTTGTGCATAGCACCCTCATATTCCCTCGCGTACTCAGAGCTCGTGCTGCGAGGTGTAATCCTGCAGAAGGGGTCGAGACCAAAAATAGTCGCTCATGAATAGTTGATCTCCTAACACTTCAGATCAACGATCAACAAACAAGCGATCCTCCCCTCCCAATCCCCGCTGGTTCCGAGGGAGATGTTACCGTACGGCTTCAAGGCCGAAAAGTAGAAGTAAATAGACAGATATTTCAGCAATCAAGCTTCCTTCGTAGCGCCTACAGGTGTCGAAATATCTTCTTGACCCCATGCGCCAGTACCTTTAATCGATATAAGAGATTTTGACTGATCTCTTCATGGCGGGCGATTGCAAGAGTGGTATTGGAGAAAACCTAGGAATGTTGATCTGAAAAGAATCTGCAAACCAAAGAAAGTTAGATGTGCAAAAAGCAAGAGACACGAAAGGCGCTCTTCAACGATACTAGCGAGGTGGAATGAATAAATCTCTAGCCAGGCGCACGGGACAGACGACGGAGTTGTATACCTCACGTGGAGGGCGCGAAGGCATAGCGCAACGCTCAAGCGCCTGCACGAGTCGATCCGTGGCCTGCATGAAAGAACGCTGATGGACGGAACTACCTGTAGCTGAAGAGGGAAAGCGTTGAAGGGTTCCTTTCGCTCAATTAGAAGACCCAAGAGCCCGTGTTCCGATTGTTGCGGCAGTGGCGGGATCGGGGCAGGGGGGCGGTAGGGGCAGGCGATTGTAGAGGATGCGCTGAGGGGTGAAGAGTGGGGAATGAGATAGGGGATGTGGTTTTGGGAGAGGGAGATGGTGGGCTTGTGAGGATTTGAAATGTCGTTGCGAGGGGGATGGTGGTGGAGAGGGGGATGGAGAGGGAGAGGGAGTTTGGGTTCTGATACTAGAGACTATTCGGATCCCTTACTGTTTTGTTCTGGTCGATAAGGAACACTGATGTCGATATGCGGTATGGGTATGTTGTGCGATAGGATCAGCCTCTTTGAATGGCAAGACATTGGAAGAGAATATTTGGATTGGTTCATAGGAGGAAACGGTTTTTGTGGGACTCGTGGTGAGAACAACATTACATACAAAACCGAGATATATATTCTATCGTACCAGTGGTACCAAGTTGGAGTTGTGTAGCCCCTGCCAGAAGAGAAACTAGGCCGACTAGCCCACGAGACAGAGGTATAGATTAGGAGACCAATTCCCCAATCATCGACTACCCCAAGGATCTAATGATCCAGACCATGTGAAACCGCTGACACGACATCACGCCGCACGTCTTCGTATCCGGAAAGGCACCTTATCGAGAGGCGGTAGCGTTCCTGTTGGAAAAAAGGCCGGGTCCATCCTAGGCTCCCAAGCCTCTGGCACATCCAGCTCGATGTCGTACTGCAGCACCAGTCTCGCAAGCGTGCTCAGCACTTCTTGCCTTGCAAAGTGGCGTCCTGGACATAGCGATGATCCGCCGCCGAACGGAGTGTAGACGTCCTTCAATCCCTTCAGGGAGAACCGTGGCTCCTCCGAACTCTCCCCCTCCATCGTCGTTGAAGAAATCCCGGGTGGTGATCTGTCTTTGCGTAGTGGTCCGCTTTGGGGGTCATAGGGATATATAAGGAATCGGTCGGCCCAAAACTTATCCAATGGGTGCGGATCCTCGCTTGTACCGGCGTTCCAAAACTCTTTGTTCATGGCTCCTGCCCGAGATGGAAGTCCCAGAAATGAACCCTCGGGTATAGACCACTCTCCGAGCTGGAAGTCACCTCCTACTGTATACCTAGGAATGATGCCCACAACTCGGAGTCGAGTCACTTCTGCAAAGATCGATTGGAGTAGCGGATCGTTGCCGAGCTTTACGGATTCCGAGTCTTCTTGTCGTGATTTCAAAGCGGCTTCCGCGATGTTGCGGACGCGAGATAGAAGATCAGGCCGTTTGAAGACTTCGAAGATGGTCCAGAAGACAGCGGTGACCGAATTCGCCGTAGCTCTGAGCGTTCCCTGATGTTAGTATTAGTGACACGAGTCTCAAGGGATGCACATACGCAAACAACAAGCCCAAATCTTCCGATGCACGGCCGTCAGCATCCATGATGTCGATATCGTGTAGGAACCTTTGCCGCTCCTTGACAAATTTCGTCCCAAGGAACGGCTCCCAGTCCGAGTCTTTGCTACCGACCTTGTTGAAATCAGTCCGCTCATTCGCGTATGCGTGCCACCTTTTGATTATTCCCAGCATCTTGTCGCGGCTCCTGTGGGCTCTAGGAGCTAGCCAACGCGGAACCTGTTTCAGCAATGTCGGGATGTTGCGTTCGAAGTTCCAGAAGTCCTCCGTCAAGTTGGGATTCAATGATAGTATTGCCGAGCCGAAGATAGACTCTGTGCCAGCAGGGAATACCAAGTTCTGAATAAAGAGTGATAGGTCCACAGATTTCGTCCACTCGTAACGCACGCAAGTATCCGTTCTCAGATTTTGACTGAGGATCTCCAAGTAGCGTTCACCAATCCGAAGTCCGTTCTGACCGGCCAGAAAATGATGCGCGGCTCTGCCATGGAAGTACCTGATACGATGCTCCTTGGGTGTTTTACTGCCGAGGAGAGGAACGGCAAGTTGACCGGATTCGTCCCTCTCATACAACGGAAGGGTGTGAGCCGGCGTGCCAAGGACATTTTTCATCGCAAAGGCAACCCCTAAATGGGACGCTAAGCCTGGTGTTGGTTTGAAGAATATTTTAGCGTCATCCAGATTTCCTGCGAGATATAACTTGACGGGTCCCAGCCGAATACCGGCAGGTACATTCTGACCGAATCTGTCACTGTAGAACAATCAATGACCCGGTGTCGCCTTCTATTGCCTACAGCGCAAGCAGTGGGGCTTGTGCGCACACGGAACATTTGCACTCATGCCAAGATAATTATACGTACATCAAATTGGCAGCCACGCGGGGACCGTCTGTGAAATACGGGACAGCACTCCCGAAGAAGGGTATCCAGTACGGCAGTATTGGCGGTCTCCTCCCATGACTGGAGCTCCTCAAGGCCAAAATCGCTGTCATCGACGTGACAGCATATGTTATAACAAGCGATATTACAATTGCAGACGCAACAATTGCCCTCCAGTCGTATGTCTGAGCTTGGAAGGATGCGGCGTCGAAGAGGTATCTGGCGACGCTCACCTGTCATGAACGCTTGTTCAGCTCTGCGCTCCTGTTGGTTTTGGCTAGGCCGCGATTCTGACTCTACTTACGCTACGCCAAAAGACATCTTGGCACAACCCGCTTTGTGGTGGATTGTCAAGGGACATTTGGTCCTTGAATGGAGCATTGGTAAAATCACATCTGAACATTGATGTTGGAGGCTGAGATTGAACAAAGAAGAAATTAGGGGATGAATTATGCTGCAACTCAAACATCCGGTAGAGCTCCATTTTCAAGGGATCAGGTCGACCAAAGCCCAATTACACTGGATGCTACTACACGCAATCAACAGTGAGAAGTAGGAAAGACCAAGAATAGCGACTCGATTTACCTTCAGCGCGGCTGACGAACGGTGGGGTTGCGCTGCCATGCCACGGCCGAGCCTCGATCTTACACTCATGTCCTACTGTTGCCAATGATCGTCTGATGACAGGGTTTCTGTCTTCTGATAGATCCGCACTGATTTTGGCCCCATCGAAGCATTGTCTTACCGAGGACGGCACAGCGGCACTAGACCTTGACAATTCATCACCCGGTGGTGCGAGCACAACATCAATAATGGCTCAGCCATCATGGTCTCTCTACCTGCATGGACTCTTTTGTCTTTCCATCACAGGGCTGAGGGTGTGTGCCTGGCCGTCCATCCACAGAATGAACCTTATGCTGATCTTAGGGAGTCCAAAGTTTCCCCAAGCTCCATGCCGAGTTACCCTGAATACAACAAATTAGACTAATCTAGTCCAGCTAAAAACAAGGTGACCTTTGCTCGTACGGTCGGGAATTTTGGCTGAAGTACGAAGATAGCCAATCCTGGCAGTGAAACAGATCTGGCAGTGCAGCTCTTGAGGCATACTTACCTTAGCTCTTGCTGAGACATGATTACGTTACTTCTAGCCGAGACTGGCTGCATGCACTTGCGTGCTTACTGTGCCTCTAATCACGGACACTCGCTATCGACTACTAGAAGTAGAGCGATGTGGCTATCACTGCGATGTTGATAGGTTCAGGATGACGTTTAAAATGCCAATCAGCTTTTGGCCCTGTTCGGGTCCCGGGTTTTGCCGTGGAGCTCCGAAGAGAGGGAACCGTTCCGCTCCGATCATCTATCTAAAATCTCACCCCCATGTGCTCAGCCGCAATCTTCCCAGAACTTGACGAGGCGATAAACCGTGTGTGGATGAAAGCTAAAAGCTGACGGAGACTCCCTGAATTTGGCGTTGTTGTATACATTCTCTCTGCAGTGGACTCTTGGTGGGGCGACAGTTTGAAAAAGGTTGAACGCTGCTCCAAGCGACCTACACAATGTCGACGACCACAACGACACCCTTGTCGGTAGCTCTTCTGGGCAAGCACCGGGTTTCATGGCCCAATGCCGAGACAAAGTTTGTCCGTGCCACGGTCCCCGATTAATTCATGCAGAGATCGTCCATTCGCTGGCTGAAAGGCTGCATACGTTCCGGGGCACCAACGAACGTCTTGATCGGCAGTGCAGACCGCTAGTCTCTTCAGACTTGAGCATGCGTCAACAGGTCTTGCAGCCTTGGGCCATGGTGTGCACGAAAAGAACATTGGCCGGCAGGCTCGTCCTTGAGTGTGTCTTCGTTCGCTCTTGTTTCGAGCTACTATCACCCTTCACTGGGCGATGCGGCGTAAGCGGCTTGTTCCCAGACCTTACTTTCACATCATTCTCCCTTGGTTCAGGTTCATCCTTTCATCTGTACAATTCTTCGACCCGCAAGCTTACAATCAGAGAACATGGCGCAACAGCTGAGTCCACTCGACTACGCCAATTTACCTGTCGCTGCTCCGCCTGTAGGAGTGCTACCTAATCTCAACAATCCGTCCACGCGAGCAATTGAGATATACGTTGGGATGGGTATATGTATTGGGATCTCGTTGGTTTTTGTTCTCTTGCGACTATACGTGAAGCTGGCAATCACACATATGTGGGGCGGGGATGACGGTGAGAAGTCCAGCCAAAATATCAAGGAGTGAAGCTGATAGAGATAGTGGCCTGCGTGCTCGGGTTTGTAAGGATGCCGAATATTTAACTGGAAGCGCTGACCTGAGATTGCGGCGGTAGGCACTGATCGTAGCTCATGACATCGTCACGTTCACCTGTAAGCTTGAGAGCATTCACATATATCACCGTCAATTCACGATTCGGCTAATGCCAGGAGCAGTGTTGGGCCCCGGAGGAGGGCTTGGGACTCATCTCTGGGACATCAGGCTATCACGGCTGACGAAAAGCTACCTCCAGGTATGTTATTTCGAGGAACCTTTGTAGAATGCTGATTGACTGAACGAATATCAGAGCACGCTCGCCACGATCAATCTGTATGCTGTTTCAGCTTTCTTTGTGAAGCTTTCGCTCTTTCTGCTCTACCTCCGACTTTTCAAACCTAATCGAATCACTCGCTGGCTCATATACAGTGGCATCCTAGCCTGCGGGGTTTTCTATTCCTCCAGTCTGATCAGCAACTGTGCGCTTTGCATGCCTAAGCCCGGTCAACCAAACGACGCCGCACACTGGTTGCTGCGCGCCATAGACTGCAGCAAACCATCTCAACATCTTGCCATAGCACAAGGCGCGTTTGGTACTCTTAGCGACATCTACCTGCTCGTGATACCCATTCACTCAATTTTCCAACTCAAGCTTCCCACTCGACGCAAAATCGGGGTCAGCGCTATCTTCCTAGTTGGCATCATGTCAGTATACTACCCCAGCCACTCCTGCTGTAATCAAGGATATATCTATTCTAATGCATTCATAGCGCCATCGCGTGCTCTCTTGGCTCCCTTGCCTACCGTACCAAACTCCTCACGGTTACTGACACCACCTGGTTCTCCGTATCCGTCTACCTCTTCAGCGCAGCCGAGATCTCAGCCGGTATTATATGCAGCTGTATGCCGATTCTTGCCGCTCTCTTTCGCACTACTACGCCTGGCAAATTCCGATTCCCATCCTTCCGCTATTTTACCTCATCGTGGTTCGCGTCACGTGGATTGCGCAGTTCCCGCCGGCCGTTTGCGTCAGATAAAAGCGCTTCAGCAGATAAGCTACACCCCAACAAGTCCTCGGAGCAGGAAAGTGGACATTATATGGAGTTGGAGAACGGGACATACTTTGTGAAGTCAAATAACCTCCTTTAGGTATTAAGAGGCATCAAAGTTCTGTGACACGGCTAAATTGCGGTATACTGGGTCAACTGTACAGCCCCGAGATAGGATAGTCAGTCCCTGTTGGCAACGTCTCCTGTCATTCCCAGGCTCCCAAGACTTGAATATGGGCTGGAAGATATATCATGGATCGAATACAATGCGGATCAAAGTAGACACCTTGATGAGCTTCGAGATAACAAGAGCGAATGTTAACTTGTGCAGCGGTCATCAACTTGGATGATGGGATAGTCGACTACAAGTTCAAAGCTAATGCCGAAGACTACGATGTCAAAGTATTCAGTTGGACTGTTCGCGAAGCCCACCCATATTCCTAACGTTGACTCTGACTGTGAAGCTACCGATACTTCATTATCAGACATCACTCTGTCCCAAGGAACGGGTGAATCCTTTGACAATACCTGACATACGGAAAAGCGGAGAGGAGCTTTCCAAAGGGGCTGTGACAAGCCTGCTCACACGCGCATTGCTTGATTGATGCACGTACGTTGATTAATGTAGAGGTTACTTTTGCGAAACAATCATCGTACTTAACTTTTGCGCCGGCGATGCATGTTCTGCGCAGACGATGCATGTTTATGCAGCAAAGCTTGGTCGCTCTCAGACACCAATCACAACGTATCTCCTGATCGCGCCTCCTCAGGTCGCGGTCAATAATTCTTCTACAAGGGCTCAGCTGGTACTACCTCGTAGAGTACGAAGCGAGTTCTTTTGGAGGAGCCGAGTCGACCGATGGTCTGAGTAAAGTAGCTGCCTCCAACATGCATATGCATGCACGCCGGCTTGAAGGGACCTCCTTGAGCACCGACTTGCGAAATAGCGCACGTTTCCAAAACCTTCCATGCGACTGCCTCCTCGTCGGCAAATTAGATCTGACTGTACTCATTCACTGCACCATCATCTTGGCACTCGCTGCTGTGCCGTTGCTTATCTTCATAGCAACCACTAAATCTCGGCCCCAGCTGTGCAACCTCTTCCTAATTGTGCGACCTCCATGACTGTGGAGACTGGGAAAGATTTTGCGTTGACTGCCATCGACAAAGGAGCATACGCCGCCGTGTGAAATTGATGTGGCCCATGATGCAGACGCCTCTTTGGGCTTCAGTCGTCATGGCTGTGACTGTCACATGCGTCCAGACCTTGACTCCTGCAGTCAAGCCGAATATCTCTCCATGTGTTAGTGGATTTCTCACTTTGCTCAGATTTCCGTGGCGGCCTCAATATGATGTGGAGGGTTCTTCTGTGGACCACCGTTCCCATTGTGCTTGCCTTCCTCACCGCCTACCTTGGTCGTACGTCCGTTAATTCTACCCTGATCCAGTGTAACGCTCTCTCCCTCGCTCTCTCCGGGACAGTTTCCTTCCCAGCTAGTTCGACCTACAGCTCCTCATCAAGCTCCTATTGGTCCAAGCAAGAAGAGTCTTTGGCACCAAGCTGTGTTGTTTCCCCTACTACTGTCGATGATGTTGTGACTACCATCAAAACATTGACCTTACTGAGCAAGACCGGCGTTCTGGGATGCCAGTTTGCAATCCGAGGTGGTGGCCACACGCCGTGGGCAGGCAGTGCCAACATCAACGGTGGCGTCACGATTGACATGCGCTCTATCGACGATGTAACTATCAACGCGGAGAGAAGTATAGCGTCTGTCGGAGCGGGTGCTATATGGGGCGATGTATATCGTGAGATGGACGCGAAGAACCTCACTGTCGTGGGAGGACGGGGTTCAAGTATTGGGGTTGGAGGGCTGTTGACTGGAGGTAAGTGCTGGATTGACGTACTAATTTGATACTGATATGAGCTCCAGGCGGAATATCATATTTCTCCGCCCGTTATGGCTTCGCCTGTGACAACGTGGTCAATTACGAAGTAGTTCTCGCCAGCGGCGTCATCGTCTCTGCCAACGCTACTTCACATCCAGACCTATTCCATGCACTCAAGGGTGGTGGTAACAATTTTGGCGTTGTCACTCGTTTTGACTTGCGAGCTTTTCCTCAGGGCGATTTCTGGGGTGGATCCATTCTCTACAGTGACTCAGCATCACCTGACCTACTCAAGAGCTTCTCCACCCTGGACAAACCAGTAGGTTTCGACGAGTACGCGGCGCTAATCTTGAGCTTCTCGTATGTGCAGTCGAGCAATTTCTTCGTTGCATCGGCGAACCTCGAATACACCAAGCCAGAGGTAAATCCGGTCACCTTCCAACCATTTACTGCACTTCAGCCTCAACTCTCAAATACTATGCGGATCTCCAAACAAACAGACTTTACCACGGAATTCATCCAATACCAGCCAAACGGTCGAAGGTGAGCCATTCACTCCACGCAAGTCCCCTGAGGTTTGCCCTCTGTATTTTCTACTTATATCCTATAACCTAGACAACTCTACCTGACAAATACCTTCAAAAACGACATTCAATTCTTGAACTCTGTGTACACCATGTTCAAAAAAGCCTCCTCTGTTCTGTCGGATATCACCAACTCCGGCCTTTCACTCACAATACAGCCTATCCCTCCAGCAATAACCTCGAAAGCTGCATCCTGGGGTGGAAACTCGCTTGGTATTGATCCCGCTGACGGTGCTCTGGTGCGTCCCTCCCCTCCACTAACAACCTAACCCTCAAATCTCCCTACCATCACAACTTCCCCCACAAGAAGCGCAGCCTTCAGTCTCTGACTCCAGCTCCAGGTCCTCTGCCTCATCTCCGCAACATGGGACCTCGCTACCGACGACGCGCTCATCACCACCACGGCCAAGAGCTTGAACGACCAGATTGTCTCCGCGGCTGAGACCACTGGGCTGTGGAACAAATGGGTGTATCTCAACTATGCTGATGGGAGTCAGGATCCGATTGCTGGGTATGGTGCTGCGAGCGGAGCGGACTTAAGAGCTGTCAGTCGGAAGTATGATCCCAAGGGTGTCTTTCAGGAGAGTGTGCCGGGGGGGTTCAAATTATTTAGGTAGTAGGACTGTCTGTCTAAGGCGTAGTCTGAGCAATGAGTGCAACAGCCGGGTTCACATTGAGGACTGGATCAGACGCTGTACAGCAGGCAAGCACAGCAGGTAGACGGTGTCCGCTGGTGCCGACAACAGCTCGACATCGGACACACTGCGTCTGTTGGTCGCAGTCTCACTACATGTACGCTGTCCTTGTACCTCTAAGGCACTTCCACCCACCGTGCTACAAGCGGACTAATGAGCCAGTAAATTTACTCATTATCACTTGACGCGAAGCGGGGCGCCTAAGGCCGGCACTTGGTTTCCGCACAACCGAAAAATCGTGGGATTTCGCGAGTATCTTCCGTCTTTCGACTTGTAGCGTTCCTATCCATTCGATTTACTCATCTGTTTCTCTCCAGAGTATTTTCGACTGCCACTTGTTTAGATTCGAAAGACCGGCATCATGTCTAGGCCAGGCAACCTTAGGGGTGCTTCGTCCACGAATCTAACGGGCGATACTGCAGCTCGATCTTTGGAAGGGAAGCTTGCTATTGTCACTGGAGCCTCGAGAGGTAAGCTACATGTACTCTGCTCTCAATATGAGTGATTTGGCCCGTTCTCCTTTTTATCCTTACATGGCGTGATCCTTTGCGTTTGTGGTTTGAAAAACCGATCATTTTCCTTTTCCAAACTCATTCTACTTCTCCCTCATTGATGAATGTAGTTATCGAAGACCCTTCGATCTAGGTTTGAACCTTTTTGTGTTATCGTATACTCTAATACGTGACATGAAGGCATCGGCGCAGCGATTGCACGTAACCTGGCCTCCAAGGGCTGTTCCCTAGTCTTGAACTACAGCTCCGACGCCTCCTCGGAACCAGCCTCGAAATTAGCCTCCTCCCTCGAAAGCCAATATAACATCCGCGCCCTCGCCGTCCAAGCCGATATGGGTTCCACCGCCGGTCCCGCCTACATCATCGAAACCGCCAAAAACCACTTCTCGCACCCCAAGACCCGCGCGTTCAAGATCGATATCATCATCAACAACGCCGCCGCCGCAACCAACAACAAACTCACCGACATCACACCCGAAGAATTCAACAAATCGTACACCGTCAACGTCCTCGGGCCCATTCTCCTAGTGCAGGCCGCACTTCCTCACCTCCCCCACGACCGCTCCGGCCGCATCATCAACATCTCCTCCGTCTCCTCCAGCCTCGGCTTCGTCGGCCAGACCGTCTACGGCGGCACGAAAGCCGCGCTGGAATCCATGACCCGGACCTGGAGCCGGGAGCTGGGGGAGCGCGCTACGGTCAATGCGTTGAACCCGGGCCCCGTGGCGACGGAAATGTATGGCGGCACGAGCGAGGACTTCCAGATGCAGCTGAAGCCGTGGATCCAGAATACGCCGCTGCAGGCGGCGAGGGAAGGGGTGGATAAGGAGAGCGTGGTGAAGTATGCGGAGAAGTATGGGGGGAGATTGGCGTATGATTATGAGATTGCGGGGGTGGTGGGGATGCTGTGTTCGGAGGAGAGTGGGTGGTGTACTGGGAGTGTGGTTTGTGCGAATGGGGGGTTCAAATTCAGTTATTGAGAGGGGAGAAGGGGTGCTGGATGCTGGAGCAGAAGCATGGACTGCGATTTCGACTAGTTCAAAGACAAGGACTACATCTTAAAGCTTCACAAAGCCTGTTGTTCGTTTCAATATCTCCAGGAAATAGGCATCTGGCAAGGCCATAGGTGATTGGCCCACGGTCGTGCGCCAAGCCCTTATCATGCCAGGATCCTTTCCGAAATTTCCTCACATCATATTACCACTTCAATACGTTCAGATATCAATCGTCAGGTTCGGAGATAAATGAGTCGAGTTCATCTATCTTTTGCTCGAATAAGAAAGCCGGGCCCGACAGGTTACATTTCCGCTCTTGTTGTTAATGTTAAGTACGAAAGCTCAGCTACGTCCGACTGTTGAACCGATCATTGGCCCAGATACTTCGCAACAAAATTGAAGTCGCAAGACTACTGCTTTTGAGACTCACCAGTTTCTATATATAAAAGAGATACTTGGATTATCAACTATCTCGCAGTATCTCGTTGTAGTTCAATAGATATTGCCTCAGTTCTTAGACGTATCGCGCCAAGCCCCTTCGAATTAACAATTGACAAGAAGTCTTTTAGCAACACGTCTAAGCTCAAAATTCTATATTGTTGATTAAATCGCGTTATTTTGCGAGTTGTCTATATATTTTCGATACGTTTTAATTTTTTTTCTTCTATATCTATCTTTGCGACGCAGTTATTATTATATTATTATTATTATTAATAAAAGTGTTAAATTCGACAATATATTTGCTTTTGCTCTATTTACTATACTATATTATATATATAATATTACAAACAATATTTCTTTAATTTGGTATTCTTTTTCGACTTATTTTTAATATTAAAATTTAATTATTATTTAGTTAATTTAGCAACTATTTTTGTTATCTATTTTTGATCGATAAATTTATATAAATAGATAAATCTTCGAACACAATTTAATATATCTTAGATATATTAATTATAATAAACTTGTATAAATACAATTTTAAGATAAAAATAAAAGTAATAAAAAATTGTTAATTTTTTGCAATAAATTAATATTTTTGCTTATCTAATAATACAATTTGTAATTGCACAACTTTTATAGAAATTAATCTTAATTAAAAACAATAGTAGTTGTATTAATAATAATATATATTTCTATTAATAATAAAGTTTAATTTTGCAATATTCTTAAACAACAATAATAACAAAATAATTAATTCGAATAAAGCAACAAGTTTAAATATAATAAGAAGCTTAAATCTTTTAATAATCTTAACAATATTTATAATTTCAATAATATTAAAAAAAGTAATAACATAATATTTATTTATAATATTAAATATATATATAATAACAAATATATCATAAACAACTTTATAATTGAAAATTTTCAAAACTAATTTAACTTTGTATTTAGATTATAGTAAATTTAATATATTTAAACTCTATTTAATTAATTAAATTAATATAATTTTATATATTAAAATTAGTTTTAATAGAAATCTAATTTTTCAAATAATATTATTAATATACAATCTATTAAGAACAATATTAATTATTATATTATTTAAGATTCTAAAAATGCAATAATATTAAATATTAATATAAATTCGAGATTGTTGTTTTTAGTACTAAATAGTAATAGTAATAATAAAGAAAGTCGAAAGTATATAGAGCAAAATAAGTTTATATACAATATACGTATTTATATTAATTTCGAATTAAAAAATAAGAAAAAAATTTACTTATATATAATTGCAATATTTATTAATTTAGATATAATACTAGTTAAGAGTTTTAAAAATAACGTGCTAAGTAAATTTAATTATTTCGAGTAATTATATATAATAGATATTGATAAACTATATTTGTGCAATAAATAATAGAAATTTTAATCTAAATATTACAATTTCGAGATATTATATATAAGATTATTAATCGAATTGTTTTTTAATATAAATTTAATTACTTTAAATTTAATAATACTTACAAATATTATAAAATAATATTATTTTTTAAAAAATATATATATTGTAAAAATCTTACTAAATTAATTAAAAATTTATATTGAAATTGTTAGACTTCAAATTGCAAAAAAAGATATAATAAATTTTTAATAAATTTTATTATATAGTATTAGCAATTCTTACAATATTTTTAAAATTGTTATTTTTAAAAATATTATTGTAAAGATCTTACAAGTTGTAAAATTAATTAAATTCTAAATAATTATACTAGATTATTTGTCGAAATCTATATTGTAATTTATAATTGCTTTTTTGTTATAAATAAACTATTGCAAAGACAACAATATATAAGACTTATATATATAGTGCAAATATTATTATATTTTTATTTTTATCTTTTAAGAGATTAAGAAATTAAAAGAATAAGTAATCTTAATATTTTATTGTTTATAAGAATTAATATATTATAATTTGTAGTAATCTTTTATATATAACTTGCGTAAACAAGCGTATATATATTTGCAAGAAAAGAAATATTTATATTTATTGCAAAGTTTTTTATTGTAAATAAAATTGTTGTATTGCAATATATTTTGTTTGCGTCTACAATATAACAATTGCTAATATTTACTAGTTTGTTAAATATTTTCGAAATTAAATAAAAGTTCTTGTTAACAAATATTGTAAAACGTTCGAAATTAAAAATATAATTTTTAAATTAATAAAACGCTTGCGAAAGAGTATTATTTTTAATATAAAAAACTAATAACGTAATAATTTTTTTTATTAATAACAAATCGAGCATAATCTTGTATTTGTGGACTCAAATATAATTTAATTTGCGCTCTAAATTATTAAGTTATATTCGAGTAAAAGCTCGAAAAAATAAAGAGAAATCGAAATAATATTTTTGTTAAGATAAAAAAGTTAATTAATCTTTTTTTAAGTATATATTAATTGTAAGTATTTTTGTTTACTTTTTAATATATTTTTTTATCTTTCTTTTTATTTTTTTTGATGTATTATATAGTGCACTAATATGTATTTAGAATTCGAAGAAATATAAAAACAAAAACAAAAACAAGTTGTTAACAAAAACAAAGAAGATAAAATTAAAACAAATTGTTTTTAAACTTATTGTTAACTTAAATTAAACAAGTTTTGAATTTTTTTTCGCAAAGTTTTACAACTTTGCAACAAGATCTCTTTATAACTTCGAGTTGCTAACTAGACTAATCGCGTCGATTCGAGAAATCGAGTTTGATTCGAAAAATCGAATCGAAAGTCTTAACGATTCGATTTCTAAAGTTGAAATCGACAATTTAATTCGATTTTAAACTTTGAATCGAAAATCGAATCGAAAAATCGAATCGAATTGTCAAGACTACTATTTTTAGTAAATTAAATTATTTTTAGTAACAATTAATTAATAATTTAATAGAAATAGTTAATCTATTTAAATTAATTAATAAATATATTAGAAATCTCTTTTTATAAATGTATTACTACTAAGCATTATTTAGTAATTAATAAAAAATCTAAATTTAAACTTAATTTATACTATTTTTAGTATTCTTGACATTCTTGGTGATTCGATTCGATTTCTAATATTGGAATCAAAAATCGATTCGATTCGATTCGATTCAATTTTAAAATAGTTGAAATTGAATCGATTTTTGATTCAATTCCTAAAGTTGAATTGTCGATTTGAATCAATTCTAGAAGTTGGAACCGAAAATCGAATCAACAATTAATCTATTGCTAACAAGATTGTTACGTAATAATATATTAAGTTTTTCTTTTACTTTTGTTTGCGCTTTGTTTGTTTACATATTTATAAAAAATAAAGAACGCAAAAATGCGTATAAGTAGCAAAATCGAGTTTGCGATAAAAATAATAAAGATTAAATAAAGCAAATCTTTTGTAATTTAACTTTCTCGAGAAAATGCAAATGCTTCGAACAATTTCAAAGACTTATTTACAAATAACTTTGCAAAACTTAACAACTTATTTTCGAATAAATTTAATAACTTTTTATAGATATTTAGAACAAGTCTAATAAGCTGTTAAGAACTTGCTAAGTTATTGTAGTACGTTGTTAACTAAAAGAAAACAATTAAATAGTTGTATTTACAAGTTATATTTTATGCATTTATATTAAGAGAAACAATTTTATTATTTTTAGCATCTTGTATAACAAAATAAAGAAATTTTTATTGTAAATTTAATTAAATACAATAGCAATACAACAACAATTGCGCAATATTTTATTAAGCAAATTATTATTAATATAGTTGTTGTTGTCGCAATATATGGCGCGCTACTTTTTTTACCTTTGCTTATTATGCGTTTGCTTTTTAAATTTCTTTCGCAATTTATTAATATTATTAAAAACCTTTTTTCTTAATTATTAATTGTACTTTTTGCTTTAATTTATTTATTTATTTTTATATTATATTTGTTTCTTTAACTTAATTATGTCTAGAATTTCTTTAATTTTTTATTCGATTTTATTATTAATAAATTTCGAAGTTTGCAATATTCGTTTTACTTGTTTATTGTCGATGCAATGCAAATATAATTCTAGAAGTAAAATATAAAAAGTATTATAAATTTAATAAATATTAAGTAAAATAAGACAATAAATTTGCGTTTTACTTTTATTTTTAATTCCAAACAATTCGATATACTTATGCAATATCTTTTTGCTAAATTTCTTTTGTTTTAAATTTCTAATTAAGAGTATAAGCAATTCTTCTATAGCAAAACTCTTTAATCTATATTTTTTATTGTAGTATTTCGTTTGTTGTGCAACAACATTTTTAAGACGTTTCGCTAGAATTTTTCTTAAATTATTAAGCTATTTTATGTGTTTTTGTGTTAACAATATCTTTTTTTCGATAAAGTTGTTCTTAAATTTATAGTAAATCTTTAAGTAGTAATTGTATATTAAATAGAACAACAAAGATTTAACTAAAATATAATAATTATTGTTATAAACAAATTTTTTTATTAACAATAAATTAATTTATTTTATCTATTTCGCATTAATATAAGTGCAAAGATAGTATTTAAGAGTTTAATTTTGTTGCTTAATTGAATTATCTATTTAAGAATAGAAAGCAATACTTAATTGCTTTTTAATTTGTATATAAAAGTATATAATAAACTAGAAAGTACTAGTAAAAACAAATTCTTTGTTGCTTACTATATTAATTAGTGTTTCGAAATATAAAACAATTTTATAGAAAATTATTTTTGCTAGCTTTGCAACATCGATTCTAGTAATTACAAATATATATTTAATTAATTTTGTATAATAATTAACTATTATAAAGATTAAATTATATACAACTTTACAATACTTGTTCGACAATGAATTTGTTACAAAGTTTATAATAATTTTCTTTTATAACTTTTTTCTAATAAATAAGAATCGAAGCTTACTATACAACTTATAACAAGAAACTTTGATATTCTAGCAAAGATTATATATTTTAAAATATATGCTTTTATTTGCTTTGCGTAAGTAAATTAGAAATACTTTTTTTAAAGTAGATTTAGAATTTTTTTGTCTTCAAAATATTTCGTTAAAGAATTGTTATAATTCTTGCAAATTAACTTCTTTTTAACAATTGTATTTCTTAAAATATAAAGTAATTTAGAATTTATATTTTTTGATAATAGCAAAACAACTTTTCGATTTTAATACAAATTTTCTCGACTTAAGAATTGTTAATTTGAAGATTCTTAATTAAAAATTTTATCAATTTCTAAAATTTTTTATACAATTTTTTTAACATATTTTTAATTACTTTTTTTAAAATAACAATCTATATACTAGTTATTTAAAATAGAGATCCTAGTTTATTAAGAACTTTCTTTCTACTTTATAATTGCAAGATCTTCGCATTACTAGTAAGTACTTCTACTAGTTGTAATACAAGAGCTAAATTATTTAACATTTTTTGTTTGCTTTATATTAGCAACTTTTTGCTAAACAACAATACTAACTTATTTTAAGATACAAGAGTTAAATTAATTAATGTTTTTCGCTTGCTTTGCGCTAACAAATCTTTGTTAAACAATAGTATTAATTTGTTTTGTAACATCGATAAAAACTTTATATTTTACAACAAAATCTCTTTATAATTGAGATATCTTAACAATTTATTTGATATTTTTTTTTTGTTTAAGCAATAAAAGATTTTAAAGTTATAGGTAACTAACTTAAGTGCTTAACAAGTTTGTCTTAAGTTTAGTTTTTTTGGAATTATAAATCTATTAAGATTATCGTAGTTTAATTATATCTTAATAAGATAAGTATTGTTCTTTAAATAGTATCTTTATTGCTTAAAAGCAACTACAATAGCTAGCAATTTCTAATTATATATTTTATAATTTTGTTTTGTTAAAATTATTTTTTGCAATTAAAATATTATTAAGCGTTAATTTTTGTTGTTATTTTGTTAACTTAAGATGCTCGCAATTGCAAAATTAGATGTATTAGTTTTTACTCTAATTTTCTTGCTTAAATTGTAATAATAAAGTAGTAAAATTAATATAAAGATATCGCAAAGCTAGCGAAACATCTACTTTGCTTTATTCGATTAAACAAAAAAGTTAAATTTCTTGTTATTTTTACTTTCTTTTAATAAATTAAGAAAAGAAACAACTTTTTTCGAATAGCAATATATAAAGCGTCTATAAAAGTTTACGAAATCTAAAAATCTTTAAAGCTTACAATAAGTTTTTAATTTAAATTACTTTTTAATTGTTTTAATTTTTTTTAAGTTTATTTGTATATCTTTTAAAAATACAATAAAATCTAGAAATTAAATTTTTGTAATATTAAACTTACACTTTTTTAGATTAATATATAGCAAATATTCGCGAAGGCGTTTTAACATTTATTTAATATAACATTAATACTTTATTAAATTATTGTTGTATACTAGTATATTATTTATATAGATTACGCAAGTTATATTAATTAATTTTCGCAATATTTTACTAATATAAATCTAGAGAGTTGCGAATGCATTTACTAGTTTAAATAATATAATTTAATACTCGAAATACTTATAGTGCGTACAAAATATTATCTTTTACTTATTATTGCATTTAATGCAAATACAATAATAGATATTCTTTAAATTTAAGACAATAAAGCGCTTTGCTTCGCATAGACAATTTAGTACTTTTGTAATTAAAAACAATAAACAATAATTCTTAATAATAATTGCATTTAAATCTTTATAATCGATATATAAATATAATTTATTGTTCGATTTTAATACAAATAAAATAAAAACGCTTGCAAGCAAAATTGAATAATTAATTTAATCTTTAACTAATGTATTATCGAGATATTGTCGAAGTATTGCTAGCTTGTTTTGTAAAAAATTATAAAGAGATATAAAAGATAGCTCTTTGTTGTTCTAGAACTTAATAACATTTTTTTTTTAATTTTAATAGAATTTCGATTAATTTATTATTATAGACATCTTTTAAATCTCTTAACTTCTTAGAAATCTCAAATTTCGCTAGTTTTTTGTCTAGCGTCTTCGTAATGCTAGCGCAAACAATAGTATAAATTGTGTTATACTTAACAAGATCTAAAACAAATTACTTGAAATTAATTATTTTCAATTTGTTATTTGCGATTTTAAATTGCTAGTTTTTCATCTTTGAATTGATTAATATATCTTGCTTAATTAGCATTGATATATATAATATAAGATTAAAACTTATATATTTAATTAAGTAAAATAAAATAGTACATTTTCGATATTAATTTTACGAGTTAATTAGATAATAGATTAACTTATAGATATTGTAGCAATAATAATTATTGCTATTAAGAAAATTTAATATCGATAAAATAGCAAATGTAAGTTGTAATTCTTATTGTATTACGTCAATATAATTTATAAGATTTAGCTTAGCTCATGAATTAACTAGATTTGTAATTTGATATTTGATATTAAGAAATTAGATTCAATCTTTTACTAAAATTAAGTTTATTATTTTTATTTGTTTTTCTTGCTTCGCTTACGAGATATTAACAAAGCTTATTTTTTTTTGGTATTAATTGTAGTAATAACAACAATAATAAACTTGTCTTATTTGTATTTATTAAGATACTTCTTTTTGTTATTTTTTTAATAACATTTTAAGTATTTGATACAACTTAAATAATTTGCGTTACTAATCTTGTAAACTTGTTTGCGCAATATTAACAAATCTTTAAAATAATAGAGCTTTTTGCTTTTAATAATTTTTTTAGCTTTGTTTGTAAAACAATTTTAATAAGATTTGCTTAAAGAAATAATAGAATCTTTTGTAATTTGCTAATTACTAAAGTTGCTTAAACTTGCTTTGCAAATACAATTTAATATTCGTTTTCATATAATAATTATAATTAAAAGCTTATTATAAATGTTTAATACAATATTAATATTTAGAATTTTTACTTTTAAGTTTAACTTAAGCTTGATTAAGAATATATAGATTTTATACTTTTTTAAAAGCAACAATAGATAAATTTTTAGCTTATTTAAATATCTCTTAAAAGCAATTATTTTTTAATTTAGTTTCTATTTAGTATTATTCTATTTTTTATAGGCGAGAAGATAACAATTAGCAAGATTAACTATCAAATTTAATAGAAACTCTCTAAATTCTTTAAAGATCTTGCTTTTTAATTTAACGTTATTGTTTGTTCTTAAATATTATTGCGTAGTAATATTATTTTTCAAGAATAATATACAATAAAGAATTTTGTTCTTATTTGTAATAAAATATATCGCAAATTGTATTATATTAATGTCGATTTTGCGAAATTAAATAATATATTTATTTACACTTAAATTTTTGTATAGTTTTAGCTTTTTAAATTTTAAAGACTTAAATATAATTAACAACAATACAATAGCAATTTAAGAAGTTTAAGAATTTGTTTTTTCGATTGCTATAACTTAAATCTGTTGGGTGTTTCGCAAGTCTCGAATTTTTGTTATTAACATTTTAATTTGTTAATATATAGTCGAAGTTCTAATTGTATTTAAATTATTATCTTTGTTAATATTATACTAGCAACAATTGTCTTTGTTAGTATTTTGTAAACAATTGTTGTCTCGAGAAAAATTAAATCTTTCGAACTTTAATTTAATAGTTGAATAATTATTATAATTTAAGTTGTTTTAATTCGATATAATGCTATTATATTTCGAATCTTTTTTTTCAAAAAATAAAACAATTAAAATTGTAAAATGCGAATGCGTTTGCTATTTGTCGACGCACTAAGATGTAAAAGACGTAAAATATAACAAACTTTTATTACTATATCTTAATTATATAAGATAAATAGTAGTAAAACTAATTATTTAAGAACAACAAAAAACAAGCTTTCTCTCTATTTAATATTTGCTATAACGTGCGAGCTTACTTCTCGCTTTCTAACTAGAAAGAGAAGTTGTATAATTCGAAACTTTTATAGATAGTTAAGATTACGTGCCTTGCTATACTCTAAGACGCTAGCGCGTTAGTAACGCTATAGCATTACAAATAGAGTTAACTAAATAATATTTGTTAAGAGTTTGTTAACAATTGTTTAGAAGATTGAAAAATTCTTAGATAGAAAAGTAATCTTTTTAGTTAATATAGTACTTAAGCAAAGAAGAATTAAAATGTCTATTATGTTTAAAGTTTAAAATGCTATTAATATATTAAGATCTTTTGTTATTTTTAATAACAATAGATTTACAAGATTTCTAATATTGTTTAAACAAAGAATCGATAATAATATAATTAACAAAAGTAGTATAAAAGATAAAATAAACCTTTATAGACGCAAGAAGCTTAAGTTCGACAATTAGAGAATTCGTTTTAAAGATGCATTTTATTTTTAAGAATTTAATATAACAATCGTCTAGCTTAATTGCAAAACAAGCAATATTAAGATTTTTAATATTAAGTTAAACTTTGTTATCTATAAAGTATTTAGAATAAAAACAACAAGAGCAATTAATATTAAACTTGTAGATAAATTAAGAGATAAGTATTTTGTTATATAGATGTCAAGTAAGTTTCTTTATTTTCTAAGTAAAACTTTCGACGTTAATTAATTAAATTCGAGTCTAAATTGTAAGATCAAGAAACAAAAATTTTGAAAACTCATAATCTAGACGTAAATTTTAACTCGAATTAATTAAGAAGAACAAGACAAGAGTTGTAAACAAGAGAGTGTTATTAATAACAAACTTAACGTCTAAAAGTTATTTAGTTTAGTTATTCTATATATAGTTGACAAAGATACGAAGATAATATTTTGTAATAATATTAACTTGTTCCATTTAGTTATTAGTCTTAATGTAATATGCAATAAATAATTTAACATTAATTTTTAGCATTTGACAAAGATATTTTTAAATATCGAAGATAAATTATGTGTCTCGATTAAACGCAAAGAACTCGAGTAACTTGTAATATTTTTAGACGTAAGCGTAGAAGCAATTAACAACTTTCTCTACTTTTATAGAAGTAATAAGAAATAGATATCTTATCTTAATAAAACAATTAACAAAAACAAAAATGTATTTATACGTAATACTTATAAAGATACTAGACAATAAAGAATCTATATAATTTATAAAGATATTATATTAATAATATTTAAAAACAAAAAGAAAATGCAATTATTCTTGCGTCTTTTGTCTAGAAGACTTGAAACAAGTACACGTATAATAGTTTTGTACAAAGCGCTAAATATACTTGTAAACGTTAGATTATCAATAAACTTAATTGATTAGTTTGTAGTATTTTGTTCTTTTTAAATGATTATCGACAATACTATTGTAAGCAAGCTATATTACGTAAAGATAAAAATAATTCGAGTTAAAAACATATTTCTTTTCTCGAAAATACAGAAAGTTAAAGCGTTCTTTATACTTGATTAGAGAAATTCTATTATAATAACATACTTTATTGCAAAGTGCTTCGAGTACTTAAGATACAAATTGACTATTAATTCTAACTTAATTTTATAAAATTTAAATAAAAGTATCTTCTAAGTTCTTGTTAGAATTTGAAGTTTCTTAATTTAACTAAGATTCGATATTATTAATGTCGAGTTTTTCTACGTCTAGCTTTATCGAGATTAATATAACAAAAAAAGTTAAGAAAATTGAAAAGAGATATAACTAAATAGAATCTAGAGTAATAGCTTAATATTAAAGATCTTCAATAATCTTAAAATTTAAAATGTAAGTTTTTAAAATTGTCTAATATTGATGCAAATATTAAGAATTAAAAGTATTTCTTTATTTAGAGAAATCTTTTAAGCAATATATAAGAGCGTTTAATTTTTTGTTAATATTGTTTAGACAATACGTAATTCAATAGTTGAATTAAGATAGAAATTTGCTTTATTAAGCTTAACAATAACTTAGTTGCTTAATTTGAAGTTAATTAATATAAAATATTCTAGATTTTTATAATATATAATTATTTTAATAGAGTAAATTAAGTCTTTGAGTTTAAAGCGTTATTCTTCAAATACGCAAACAATAGTTATAAGTTTCTTATCGTAAATCTTATAGTTACACTTGACTAAATTGTGCTTCTTAAAAAAGTAAGCAACTAAATAAAAAACTTTCTTTTTATCGTATTAAGAGAGAATGTTTTCGAATATATAGTTTGAAGTATCGATTTTTATTACAATTTGTAATTTGAATTGTAGTAACAAAGTATCATATCTAAGATAATGTTAGGAAGTTAGGCCTAATTAATCGAAAGGCTAACTTGGGCGCTCTGGCGACGACCCGGTTTACTATCTTCACTATACGATAAACTGCTCGTAACAATTTGCCATCGAAATAAATAAAAAGCTACGCGCTCTCGCGTGCAGAACGAATTCGCGAGACACTATATAGACAACCTTCAAGCGCACGATCGCATTCTAAGCACTATTACAACTATCCAATTGCTTCTAATAAATAGAAGGGAAATCGAATTCGAGGCTCTTGTTAAGAGGCGAGATGTAATAATTAATTATGTTGAGCATTTGTCAAGACGCACTAATTGAGACTTGTTGAAGCTATTATTTGTTAAGAAGTAGATTGATCGTCGATTCAATTTTCGGTTCCAACTTTTGAAATCGACTTGAATCGATATTTCAACTTTAGAAATCGAATTGAAAATCAATTCGATTTTAACTAGTTTGAAATCGACTTAATTCGAATCGAGTCGATTTTCGATTCCAATATTTGGAATCGAATCGAATTGTTAAGAAATCGAAAATTACGTTATTGTGTCAAGAATTACTATTTTTAGATTAATCTATTATTGTTTTTTAATATATAATACTACTATCTATAGATTTATAGATGCCAATTAAATTAATTTTAAATAATAATGCATTACTATATTGCATTATCTATATCTATAGATCTATAGATATTAATCAAACTTATTTAAATAATAATATATTACTATATTATACTAATAATATCTATAGATCTATAGATGTTAATTAAACTTATTTAAATAATAATGTATTACTATATTGCATTAATAGCATCTATAGATCTATAGATGTTTATTAAACTTATTTAAATAATAATGTATTACTCTATTGTATTAATAGTATCTATAGATACTAATTAAACTTATCTAAACAATTATGTATTACTATATTGCATTACTTGCATCTTTAGATCTATAAATACTAATTAAATCTATTAATTAATTAAAATCTAAATATCAAAGATACTATTTTAATTCTATATAGTTAATATATTAAATATTATCGATAAAATTAGTAGACTTGACGATTTAAGTCGATTTTTCGATTCAATTTTCGATTCAACTTTTGGAATCGAATCGAATTGTTAATTTCAACTTTAGAAATAAAATTGTCAAGACTTTCGATTTAGTTCGAATCGAATTGTCAAGATTCGATTCGATTTCTCAAATCGAACTCGATTTCCCAAATTGACGCGATTAATCTATTAAGAAGTTAGGCCTAACTAATTAAAAGGTTAACTTGGGCATCTTAGCGACAACCCGATTTACTAACTCTACTATATGACAAATTGCCCGTAATAGATAAAGATTTTCTTTAAAGTTGTAAATGCTTTTTGATATTTTTTAAATTAAACAAAGAGTTTGTTTTTTCTAATTAAATAAATTAATAAGACAATTATCTTGCTATAATTGTAGATGAATCTTCTATAAAAGTTTGCGAATTCTAGAAAACTTTAAAAACTTTTAATATTAATCAAAATAAATTAATTGACAATAATCTTTATCTTAACTAAATTTATTTTAATTCTTTTAATAATAATTATTAATTTTAAATACAAGACTTAAATAATATAAAACTTGTATTTGATTATATTTGTTTGTAAATTTGCTTTACGCAACTTTCGAAAAATAAGTTTAATATAAACTTTGTATTTTAATTTATTATTATTGTAAATTAGAATATTATCTAGATAAGTAATACAAAACTTATCTAGAAATTCTTAAAAAATATTATTGATATATTTCTAAAACAAGACAAATTTATTATATAGATCGAAGAATATAATAAGATATTCGAAGAGTTTAAAATAAGTGCAAAAGATAATAAGAATTTTATCTTTTTTTCGAATACGTAGTCGAGTGAACGCGAAAATAATATTAAGCTTAATAAAAATTTTAACTCGATTAAGATAATTTAACGTCTTAAAGATTAAAAACAAAGAATATCTATTTTTGGTTATAATAGTGTTCAAATCTCTATAATTTACGCAAAATCTAAGTTTATTTTCGAATTTCTTAACAAAGAAAACAAAAATTGTCGTCTAAAAGCAATTAACTCGAATAAATTCTTTATTAGAATTTTTATTTAGATAGCGACAAAGTTTTAGAATCTTATTACAACTTATATTGTACAAAGCAAAGATTAAAGACTAGATTTTTTTTTAAAGATAAATAACGCTATAAGGTTATGTACGAACGTATAACAAGACGTCGCTATATCGAGATATACAAGACAAGACTATATAATATATAAAATAATAGTTTAGAGAGACATCAATTTGTAAGAATTCTAGAAGAGTATTCTTAGAAAAAAAACTCTATATAGCATTAAATTGCTATTACAAGAATTTAACGCTAATATATTTTGTTAATTATTGAGATCTAATATTATCATTGTCTTCTTCTTTTGCATTTTAATTTTCAAAATAAAGTAGAAATACTTATTAGAACAACAAACATTTATTGTTATTTTATTGTCGAGCTAGCGCGTCTTACGCTTCGATTTTTATTCTATATATAACAAATATTAATTCGAAAATATACAACAATAATATGTTTTATTTATTGTTATATAAAAAAAGTCTCTTTTATAGACGTTGCTCTCTTTAGTAAATGCGTATTTATTATATTAAGATTGCGTTATTATATTTATAAAAGACTTTTTTTTACTTGTTTTTTTATTCTTCTTTAATATTTAGAGAAAAAAAGTTAAATAACAATCTTAACTTCTCTTATATATTATTGAAGTATATTTTAATTGTTCTTTATAAAAGTCTTATTATAAATCAATTTTATATCGACAATTAAAAAAAATTATCTTATTAAGAATATTATTTTCCATTGTGCAATTTATCTATAAATTGTATTTGTATTGTATTTTTATTTTATTTGTTATACAATAATACAACAATATATAATACTTAAGCTTGATAAACTTTAATTTTAGTTACAATTTATTGTTTTAATAAATTACTTCAAGTTTCTTTATTTAACTTAATTAAATTAGTATAATTAATATATTAATAAAAATTAATTCATAAATTATTACTTTTATCTTTTTTTTGTATATTAAATTTGTATAACAAAATAATATATATTTGCAATATCTATTTTGTTGCTTGTATTACTAATAACAATTATTTATATAATATTTATAATACTAACAAGTATTCTTAGCTATTTTTATATTATTTGCAAGTAATTAAGAATAATTTCTAGATTTGCTAATACTTTGCAAATTGTTGTTGTAACTTAATTGATATAAATATATAATATATAATTGTTTTAACAACGTTGCGTCGAAGTAATTAATAACTAGACTAATTGTTAATTCGATTTTCGGCTTCAACTTCTAGAATTGATTCGAATTGACAATTCAATTTTAGAAATCAAATCGAAAATCGATTCGATTTTAACTATTTTGAAATCGACTTAAATTCAATCAAGTCGATTTTCGATTTCAAAAATAAAAATTGAATCGAATTGTCAAGAAATAGAAAATTATATTATTATGTTAAGAATTACTATTTTAAGACTTATATTATTATAATTTTGAAATTTTGACTAAAGTATAGTTTAATATACTTCGAAATTACAATTAAATTTGTTTATATTGTTATATAATAATCTATTCGAATTAATTGTTGCTTGCATTATTATTTTGTATTACTTTTCTATTCTAGAAAGATTCTCTTAACACTTTCGAATTTATAATTATATTTTATTCTATAATAATTTGTCTAATTTAATTGTTACTTGCATTATTATTTTGCATTACTTTTTTATTTCGAAGAGATTTTCTATATATTATTTAAAGACATTATTTTTATTACTTTTGTTTGCAATATATTTAATTCTTTAATAGTTTCAAATCAATTATTATCTTTAATTGAGAATAATTCTCGCAAATCTATTTTGTGCAATTTGCTATTTAGTAGTTTATGTTCTAATTAATTTGCAAGTCAATTTGATTAAAATTTCCTTAATTTTATTTTCGACAATAGAAAAATATTTCTTTACAAAGCATTAAACAAAATTAGAAACAATTTTTCGTTACTTATATTAAGAGAGAAAAACAAATATATCGAGTAAAGTTTAAATACTAATATTTAATTTCAAGAATAATAATAACCCACTACAATTAACAAAAGTATTTTAAACAAGACTTAATTAAGACTTGTTAATTTACGTTAAGCAAAAAAATTAGCACAAAATTACAATTTAGATTTTGAAATAAATTTGTTTAAGTAGCTTCGATTGTAGAGAATTTTTCTAAAATTATTTGCAAAAGTTGTTATAAACTTTTAAATTATTCTATGACTTACAATTATTTAAGCACAACAAATATAAAGAAATATCTTCAATTTACTTTTTGTTTGAAACAAAAAGGATCTAAATTGCAAACCGCAATTGATTTAATCTTTAATTGCGTAAATTACAATTAATAATGCAAATAAATAATGCAAAACTAATATATTATTAGAAAAAAAGTTATATTAATTTGTTGTTCTTCTTTGTTTAAGATAATTAAGAAAATTAACTATGCAAAACTTTTGTTAATTTAAATTTACTTTTTCGAATTATCGATAATTCTTACTTTCAAAAGTTATTAAAAATGCTTCGATCAAAGTTAGTATTTCTAGATTGCACAAAACTATCGAAGATAGTTTTCTCGAATTTTAATCAAATTTGTAAAAAAATTAAGATAGATTTTAAAGATGTTTGGCGTTTTTTTATTGCTTTAAATGCATAATTTAGTTCTTAAAGAATTGTTTACTTAGAAGTGTTAATATATTGAATTAATATTGTATTTCAATTTCGCAAACATCTTATTAAATTTACTTTTCTTAATATTGAGTATATAAATTGTTAATTAATATTAAAGCTTATAAAGATCTTGAAGTTTTTCAAGATTAAAAACAAACTTCTTAATATTGTTATTAATAACGCTAACAATAATAACACTCGAAAAAATAAATTCGAAAAAGCTCTAAATCGACAATTTTTTTAATAAAACAAACAATAGAACTCTATTTCTTATTTAAATTATATTATTAATTTAGTAACTTAAGATTTTATTACAACTTTAGAATTAAAAGTAATAACTAATACTATTATTGTGCAATTAAAGAATATACAAATTTAGAATATTGCAAGAAGTACAAACTTATTTGTTATAATTAAAAAGATTTTTTTTTGTAATAATACAAAGAAATAATATATTTGCTAAATTTTATTTAGATTTGCGCTTTTACAATTGCTATTAATAATTCAATTTAATATTTGCTTTGCTTTAGAATCTTTTAGAAGCAAATCGAAAAAAAATTACAAAATATTAGTACAAAATATTTGTATTTGTTAAAACTCTATTTATTTAATATTTTGTTATGCGTATTAATTACACAATTTTATTGATTTTTAAATAAAGAAATATTTTTAAATAAAGAAATATTTTTAAAATCAAAAAACATAACAAATTAAAATAGACAAAAGCAAGTAACAATTAATTTTATTTATTAACAATATATTAATTTTTTTTTACGAATATATTCTTATAGTTTTACGAACAACTAATATAGATATTTATTTAAAATTTCGAATATTCAATACAATGTTTAATTATCTCGAATATCTAAAGAAAACAATTAAAATTAATGTTTGTTTTTTGACAAAAATTGTAACAAAAGCTTGCAATAAAACTTTAACAAAGCTTGAAAAATATTATTCAAAAGACAAAAGAACTTAATAATATATTATATAATTTTGTTAATATTTTAAATTCTACGCAAAAATTGAGTCTTTACAAGATATAAAATAAGAAAAATAATAATAATATTGTTAATTACAAGACAAAATATGAAATTGAATTAAAAATTTATTTTCGATATTATTACAATTTAATGGCTAGTTTAAGAGCAAAAGTACAAAGAACAAATATTGTTAAAGAGATAATACGATATAATAATATACATAATTTTTTGCTAATACTTTTGTGATTTGTTGCAACTATTACAAGATTTTTATTTTAACAATTTTAATACTTTTGTTCGATTTAAAATAAAAACAATCGATATCTTCGAATTAATATTATAGAAAATAAATATTTAACTTAAAAGTATTAAAGAAATAATGTTTCGAACTTTCTTAAGTTAACGCAAATAACTTAAAATATACTTTTATACTTAATGTTATTAATAGATATTAAACGAACTTTTAGTCTTGCTTAAAAAATATATTAAAAAAATAATCTTAAATAGAATGCAAACAATCGAGCAAATTATAATAATTAAGTACTATAACTATATTATAGATTTAGACTCAAAAAAATTGTTATCAAATTATAAAATATATATTGCAAAGAAGAGAATAATAATTAAGCGATAAATAGAGAAGAGATTTTTTTTCGAATAAATATCGAAATTATTCTAAATTAGATTTATTAATAGACGTATTATATTATTAAAAATATTGCATTTACAACTACAATATAAATAAACAAATCTTATTAATAATAATGCAAAAAAATAATGTATTTAATAACTTCGATTGCTAGAAGAAAGTTATTAATAATTGAATTTTAAAGATTTGACTTACATTTAATACAAAAAAAATATAGAATTGTTTTAAAAATTTTACTACTAAAAAAGATCGAATTGCTTTATTAAACGCTTAATAAATTAACAATGCTTAAGCTAAATTATTATGTGCTTAATATAAATTGTCGCAAGATTCTAGTCTATATAAAGTAAAATTTTAGTTAAACTTTGTAATTACAATAATAATGCAACAAAATAATAGACTTACTAGAGGAAAAGATATATATAAATACTTTTGCAACTTCTTGAAGTGCATCTAGGATTAAATTCTAAATGCAATATTTGTTCTTTTAACAATTGTAATTTTAAATCTTGTTATATAGTATTTCGCAAATTAGATATTAAAATAAGCGTTTAGAAATAAGAAAGTCGATCGACTTTTAATATTTTTTAATCTCTTAAAGTGCAACAATTTTAAACTTTAATTTTCGCTCTCTCTATTGCAAAACATTAGTATATTAGTTGAAAGTATATTATTTATTTGCATTATCTTGTTTACGTTAATATTACAAATACTTTTTTCTTCAGTATTTTTGTCTTCGATACTCTTATCTTTATTACTATTTATCTCGCTTTATTTAAATTAACTACAAGGAATTATTTTATTGCGAGAGAACTTCGAAACAAATTTTCGAATTAGCAAATTAAGCTTATTAGTTATAAATAAGACGTATTGTATTATTTGTATTTTTTATTTGTTTGCTTTGTGCGAGTTATCGAAGATAATAATATTAATGAAAATAAATTAATATATACGTAAGAAGTTATAAAGAAAAGCGCAATAATTTGCAAAACTTTTATCGATAGAAATGCGTCGAAAATCGCGTTAAAAATCGCGTAAAAATAGAAGCTTAAATTAACAACTTACAACAAAATTATGTAAAATAAATAATAAAGAAATAAAGGTAAATAAACTTGCATTACTTATCGATAAGATTAGATAAATATTAATATAAAATAATAATAATTGTGTTAAGTAAAAAGTTCAAAGTAAATAAAAGTAGAAGTAAAAGATAACTTTAACTTTGACGTATATAATTTTTACTTTAATTTGTAAAATTATCTCTTAATACTCTATTTATAATCTTATCAATCTTTGAAACTCTTTTACATTTTGAATATTATAGTACTTTATTAAATATCAAGATATACTTATAATTTAGTATACAATTGCATTATCTATATGCATTACTAGTAAACAAAGTTAAGAAATTGCATAAATAGTAGAATTACTATTAATTAATTTAAAAAGCATCGCAAGTTGCAATTGCGCGCAAGAATAAAATAATAATAATAAGAAGAAGTTGTATCGAAAATAAAGTAACAATAGCAAAACTATTTCGATTTGCGTTAAAAAGTTGCGTAAAACGTCTATTTAAATAGAAGTCTCTTAGTCGAATCGTAAAGTTATAGAGAATAATATTAGAAATAAAATTGACAAGTATGGAATTAATTAAGACATTTATAATAATGCATTTAAGTAATACAATAAAACACACAATACTAATAGCTTAATAGTATAGTATTTTAAAAATTAACTTAAACAAAAAGCAAAAAAGAAATTTGCAATCGAAAAGATAAAGCAACTTAAAGTTATTTAAGAAGCGCAAACAATACGTAAAAATACAAATACAATAATAGCATTTTTCTCTTAAAATATATATATTATTTAAATATATTATTTGTTTTCTATACTTAAGCTAATTAATATTGCAATTAAGTATTAACAATAAATTTAATATTAATAAAAGTTTCTCGACATTTATAAAATCAATTGTAAAAAATATTTAATAACAAGTTATTTACTATAATAGTTTAAATAACTTGAAAGAACTAATAATGTTGATTCTTTTAATTTATATAGCAACTTTGTTAAGAAATTCGCATTATCGAAAAATGCAAAAGAGAGAGAAATTTCTAATTCTATCAATATTAAGATAGAGAATTCTAACAATATTGTTAAAGAAAATAATAATAATTAAGAATTTCGATATACAAGTGAAGGAAATGCTAAAATGTTAAATTATAACTACTATAAAGTTACTAATATTAATAATAATAGCAAAGAGAAAAATGCGAACAATAACAATTAAGATTGCCACAACAAGAATAATAACAAAGTCGAAAACAACTTAAATTAGATTGTTTAAAATAATAGTATAATAAACAAACTTACTAAGATCTTAAATTAATAGCTTTATATATTTAACTTAGAAAGTTTACTATTACAAATTAATATTATAATGAATTATTATAATGTATTATTATATTGCATTACTATATTGCATTATTAAATCTAAAATATACAATCAAGATTTTAAACAATTTTATTATAATTTATAATAAAACTAATATCTTAACAATTTAAGTCGATTTTTCGAATAATATATTTGACTTTTTAAGAATTATATTATTGCTTTAAAGCTATTAGTTCTCTATATATTTTTAAATAGAATATATTTAAATATTAAAGTCTTGATAACTTAGTAGTAGAACATTTCAACTTTCAATAATAGTAACACAATATTTATAATAACATTATTAAGAGCATTATTGTTTTTTTATTAATTTTATTGTAGATATTGTGTTATTGTTATTGCAAATTAAAAGATTAAGAATTTAAATCTTTTTTAAGATACAATAATTTAATTTTTTTTACAATCTTTAACAAGATTATGCAAAACAAGATTGTTAAACTCTTTAATTAGAAAAGTTAAATCAATAATTTGATTTTAGCTATCTAGATAACTCGAATACATTATTATAATGCATTATTAAATAATCTTATATCGAAAGATTATAGAATAAAATATAATTTTCTACTATTTATTTTAGAATTTCTTTATATTAATACTAAGTCTTGGCAATTCGATTCAATTTTTCGATTCGATTTTCGATTTCAAGTTTGAAATTGAATTGAATTGCCAGATTTAATTTTAGAAATTAAATTGTCAAGACTTTCGATTTGATTTGAATCGAATTGCTAAGATTCGATTCGATTTCTTAAATTGAATTTGATTTCCTAAATCGATGCGATTTGTCTATTCTACGTGCTATTTGTACATAATAATCTTTGTTGTTCCTGCAAATTCCTTCTCTTGTTTCAAATCTCTAGAAAGACGATCTTCGATTACTCTAAGATAAATAATTATTATTGTCTTGTTTCTTCGATTCTCTAATCTATTAATCTTACATAAACTCGTATCTTCTTTCTAGCATTCTAAGTTATTATTAAAATATTTCGATTACTTCTTGTTCAATTAAAAGTCGAAGCTCAATATCATATTTATATACTTGCTTATTACAATCGTCAAATGCCAATATATAACTCTAGTTTATCTTATCTCTTAAGTCTTAATATGCAATGCTCAATTGTTATTATTAAAGCAAATCTTCTCTTTTTATTAGCGCTATTGTTAACAAGACTATTACTAACAATCTTAAATGCTCGTTTGACTTTTTCGATTGTAACTTCTTTTGTAGAAATTTAATTAAACATCGAGAGCAATGCACTCTTGTTTATAAAAGACAAAGTTATTTTATTAATTACTATTATTTTGTATATCTTTATTTCTATATTTTACTCTTAACATAGAAGCAATAATTCTAAAGAAACAAACTTTGACAATCGAAGACATTGTTTTTGTGTCGACAATATACTTAATAATTTAAGCTTCAACTTCTTTGTCAAATTCGACAATGTTACGAATTTTATTTTAAAATTAATATAATCTTAATACAAATAAAATTTGTGTTAAAGAAGCTTAGTATATTTGCAAAGATTCTTGATAATTGTAATATCAAATTTTTATTAATAACAACTAAATATCTTTAAGAGAAGTTTGACGATACATTGAACTTAAAACTAATATTATTGTTTTGTACTTATTATCTTTGCTTGCAATTGTAATACAAATTATATTTACAAGTCTTAAAAGCTCAAATTTTCTCTCTCTTTCGACTTTTACTTCTATTAGTTAAACAATTAGCATTTTTGACAACCTTGTTCTATTAAACAACATTACAACTTTCTAGTTTTCTAGCTACTCTTGCAATTTTAAGAGCGCAATATTATTATTCGCAAGTACATTTACAATGTTGTTGCAAAGATCTATATCGATATTGTATTTTATATTGTCTTCTATAGATTACAAATCTAATATTAATAATTTTGTCAAAATTACAACAAATAGTGTCGCAAATTTATTAACGAATTACTCGTTTTAGTAGAACTCGATTAAGAGTTTTTTAGATAATTTTGCTAGCTAAAATACAAGTTTAATGTTCTTGCTCTTGTCTTTAATTATTTAAGCATTAGTTTACGCGAATTTATTCGTAATTCTTATTTAGAGAATAATATTAAGTTTCTCTTTCAATATATTAACAAACCTATTTATGTTAATACAAGCAAGTTAATTCGCTATTGTAGTAAATCAATTATTATAATTGACAAATACAACGATTCTTTTTAATCTAGTATATTTATCTTCTTTTGTTGTCGAAGATACGTCTAAGTCTTATATTTCGAATATTGCTAATTTTTAGACTTGCAATTCTTTTATATTAGTTAATTTTAAAAATCTCTCTTTAACTATTAACTCTTTTTTCTCTTTTAGTATTTCTTAATTGTTAAACGTAAATTTAAATCGAAGTAAGTTGTATTTAAAGTCTAATGCAATTACGAATTAACAAGCGTATTGCTTAAACTTTGTAGCTTATCAATATTAAGTATGCTAAGAAATTCTAAATGTAACAAATTTTCTTAGCAATTAACTAGCTTTTAATCAAAAGAAGTACGACAACAAGATTATAAGTTTTACTAATTGCTTTCTTTATCTTAAAGTTAAAACAAAAACAAGTTGTACATCTTTTATTAATAGAAGTTAGTGCTTAGTTCTTAATTTCAAGTCTTTTATAAGTTACACAAATAACGTTTAAGCATACTACGTTGCTTTTAATATCTAAAACATATAGAATTAATTTTAAATCTACTTTATAATTGTAATTGAAGCAAATAATTTTGTTATTAACAACGTTAACACAATTGCACGTACGTTGAACGTACTATTGTTGAAGTTATTTTTTATTATAAATCTTCTAGTTACATTGACGTAAGCTTTTGAACTTTTAAGTCTTAATAATTACGCAATCGCACTTTTAGTATTAAGTTAGAAAATCGAAGACTTAATAGCTCAAACGCTAGAAAAATATCTTTTACGTATTGTTTAAAACGCGTCGGAATTATTGCGAAACTTAATTAATAAAGATTAAATAAGTAATATCGAAGTGCAAGTCGCGAAGTTGCGCAACAATCTTGTCAAAATTGTATTACAATTATAGATCAATATTTTAAATTTCATTATCTCGATAATAAGTAATTTCTTATTCTTCTTTAACTTTGTTTATAATAAATATTTCTTAACGCAAATTAAGAACGTAAACACTTTTACTCAAAATATTATATTGTTATTGAACATCTATATTGTTTCTTAAGTTCTTCAAAACAATTACGTAATTATTATTAAAGCTCTAAACACTAATATTAATTAGCTTTAACTTAATAATAGAGTAGTTTAATACAACATCGAATGTAAGCACAACTACAACTAATAAAATATATGCGAAAGTTAATAATACGACAACACGAATTACATCTTTTACGATTTGAAATTAATAAAAGATATGCTAGTTAATTATGTCGAGTCTTTGCTATCTTTGTTTGATCAAGAAATTATTACTTTGTAGCTTCTCTTTCTAAATAGTTGATTCTACGTCGACGTCTCGAGATTTATTTAAGACAATGCACTAGATTTATCTCTTACTATATCGATCGATGTCTGGAACACTCAATGCATCTCGAATATAAAGATTTGCTCGTAAAACTTGATAAACATAAATGTCTTTTACAAGTATACGAATTGCGATTGCGAATTGTTATTCACTATAAAGAATTGCGAAGCAAAATAGAATCTTGTGCAAACTACGATGCTAACTAGCTATATTAAGTCGTAATTAACGAGCGAGATTTTTTAGAATGTCGTATGTAATATATGGGATAAGAGAATGGATAATCTGGGCTAGTATATAGACTTTGACATTAGGAGTATCATTGACATAGCGTAAGATTGGGGCGATTATATTATTTATAGATAGTTTCGTAATATTGCATTCGTTCCAATAAATCGTTGAAGATCTGCTTTCCTTGCGATCTATTTATCGTCGTAAATTCACATCTCTAAGATTTGAGACAAAAGATAACAATTAAGAACAAAGAGTAGCGATGTTTTACGATAACGATATTGGAATCTCTGCAATTTACACAGAATCTAGAAGATAATCTAACTATCTCTCATTTTAATTGCTGTTATAGCAATCTCTTTCCAACTAATGCTTTTCTTATAAATAGACTACTTATTTCGCAATAGAAGCAAACTTACTAAGCTATCTAATCCTCTTATTATACCTATAATAGACATATCTATTATGGCATTAGCCAAAGAGTAGAATATTGACTACTTAGATGCTTGAACTTACGACAAGAGAACTATTAGGAGAGAAAGCAAAGCAAGCAATGTAATAGCTTATTCGTATTCAAGATTGTTATAGATTGCGAGAAATCGTAAGCCAAATATTTGTAAAAGAGAAGTAAACAAACTTACTTTGAATGTCGAACAAGAAGAACGTCGTCGCGAACGAACTTCTAAAAAAGCTATTTGTTGCAAGAGTATTTGCAACATACAAAAGAAAGATTGCGCAACTTCAATTGTAACAATGATACAATTAACGAATTATTAGATTGAGTTGTAGTTGAAAAGCAAGAATACAACTTGCCCAAAGAGGCAATTCGTCAATTGTATTATTGTTACAAAATTTGAAACAATAATATAATTGAAAGTGATTCAATTGACGCTTAAAACAATTAACTCAATTGCTTTTTCTATTTTATTATTATTAAAAGCAATTCGATTTTAATAATTTTGACATCAATAGAAAGCGTAGAACGAGCTTTATAAATAGTGCAATTATCTTAGCAACTTTTGTGATAACGCATTGAGTGTACAAGAAGTGCAAAAAAAAACAATAAATTGTGAAGTTTTGATGTTTAGAATCTCGAATACGAACGAAGCTTCCCAAATTGTTCGATTCGATCGACTTGGCACAAAGAAAAAACATTTCGACGCTTAATGTAAAGTACGATATAGCTCTACAGCTAGTCCTCGCAAAAGCAATTGTATTACTGTTACAATTGGAGCTGCGCAACCTCCCTAAAGAACTATGTATAATATCAGCTCTGTTGAAGAGGATAACCAACGTTGTATAGACTGAGAAGTAATTAAATGGGGCAAGAGACTTCAAGCGTTTGGCGGCAACTATAGTTGTTATGCAGTTATCAAGTATGTTCGCAGAAGCTGTTGCCTCTCTTTCCGAATATGCTTTCAGGCTTCCCGACCACTTTATTACAGCGAAAAGAAAACGATTGTATCTCACTATGCGTAAACCAAGAACGTGAAAACGCCCGAGAACACAAGGGTTATTTCCAGTTCAAACAAGCCCGATTCAATAATAGGCACTATCCAGTAAATCGAAGAGAATCTGCAGAATGTTTGAGCGTTTTCTAGGAGTCTGAGAGTCTGTAACTTACTGCGTTTATTCAAACCAGAACATTCCAATCGTTGCAAGAGGGCCCCCTACAATAGCTCTTGAGGCATAGTTAGCTTTGCTTAAACTAGATAGCCAAGAGCTCTGCTCTTATCGCGAAACTCGATAGATTGCGAATCTTGCTGGTAAACCAGGTTTCGACTTTACATTAGACATAAATCAGAACGTCACACTTACAGCGGCAATTGAAACTCGAATTCCGTCTTCGGTAGGTTCCCTTCTTCGTTCTCATGCTTTTTTATCAGTCGCAAATAATTTCAGTGCCACAGCGAACTCATAGACATAACAATCAACATTCTTACACCGATTCCAAGAAAAGAGAGCCCGACTTGATAGAGGGAAAAGCCATAGTTATGCTCGAAAATAACGGCAAAGGCATCAAAAAAGAGATAAAGAATCTCAAGAAGCTGCAGCAATATTCAGCATCGCTTACAATCGACACGAAACGTTATTTATCAATGCTGAATAGACGTATAAGCTCAAGCACATCGGCTCTAACGTAAGAAGCATGAACGGTCTAGAGAGCGATGCTGCAATAATCTGTACTTGCGTAAGTCTTATTCTTCTATCAAAACCGTGTTCAAGTCGCAGTTTTACCCTAGGAACTAAACAGTTCCATTTATCAAGCGAGGAATGTCATCCGTCTTCTGCTGTCTTTTTACGGAGCTTATGCGCCTTGCTGTTCAGAAGCACTGGATAATAGATCTCAGGAACAAAGGAGACGATCAGGAGCCACTGGAACCCGGTCCAAATAAGGAGAGTTCAGAACCATTATTGCCTGAAATTATTAGCTTCACTCGCGGCTTAGTTAACGCATTGTATGATTTATCAATTTGCAAATTGATTAATAAATCCACCCAGAACAGGCCCAAGAACTGGGTTACTGAAACATATTAGCTTCTTATGTTATTCAAAGGAGATCCTGTGATTACCAGACTTACAGAAATGGCGCAGCTGTAAAAACTATTATTGGAGCTTGTAGCGATTTTTTATCAAACATATCTCCCACAGTATTATCAGTTATCGTGAGAAACGCACCACCTACAAGTCTATTAATGCATCGGAAAGTCACTTCGGTCCCAATATTCTTTGCAACAGCACAAGGCATTATCGAGATAATAAAGAATAGCAATAAAATAACATAAACTCGTCTTCTATTCTCAAGTAAGCATAGTTTCTAAATAGTAAGCCGTGGCAAGTCGATTCCCCTTCTTCTTTCTCCTGCCTTTCTCCCTCTTCCTGCTACTTCATCCACACTCAAGAGATCAAAAACACGCTATTACTTACCGTCCATAAAGCTCACTCAACGGCGCTAACAGCATGGGGCTCAGCCCCAGCCCAAGAATAAACAGACTCAATCCCAAAGTCGTCACGATGCGCGAGCAATCGAATTCTTTCTCGATTTGCTCGTACGTGCTCGTGTATAAAGAGCTCGTACACGTTACACACAGTCCGGTAAAAGAGGTAATATAAACAATAGCCTATTTTCGCCAGACGGGGAAGTTGCGAGAAGAGCTTGGGTCGGACGGACCGTTCCAGTCGACTTCTTTCGCGGGGTTCCATATGGCTGAAACTTTATTGCGGTTTGCCGATACGGCAAGCTTACTGCTGACTGCATCAATGGGGGAGCCTTGCGACAACTGCTTCTCTGAGTCGTAATCGCTGAATTCGACGAGATCTGCTTGACCGTGAACTCTGTCTTGCTGATCGCTGTGTCCCAGACCGGAGTTTAATATTGAATTAACTATGCAAGCGAGGCCCTTGTCTAGGAGAATCCGAGCGCCTACTTCCAGCCAAGAAGGCGCAAGAATTCCGAAAGTTCGAAGATTGGAGCTGAATAAAGCCACTGACTCTAGTTCAAGGATTAAGAGGCTTGTGAAATAACGGGGAAAAATAAGACAGCCAGTTGAAAGCGCAAGAAGGAGTCAGAGCCTTCGAGGGAGTAAGAGTCTGTGCTGCAATCAAGTTAGGAGGTGTATGCAGTCAAATTGCTTCGTGACTGAGAGCGCTTGCCGTTTTTGAATAAGAAACCGACAATTAGATCAAAGGAGCAACTGCTATGCGAATCGGACATCAGCTCTACTGCGCACAACAGAATAATAGTAGAGTAGGATGCAAGCTCGGATAGATCATGCAGTCTCGAACAGATCAATTGAGCAAGCCATTTTACTTAAGACACCTGCAGGTAACGCTGCAGTCAAGCCGTGCGCCTTCAGTACGAACTTATTATAACGCTGAGCCTTAAGCACAATCAGACGTAGTTGAAACCGTTCGAGTGCTGAGATAATTGATTCGCACGGGTTACTAAGGGTTTCCTCAAGTCCTTCCCGACAGTCGTGTTCGATCACGATAATATCAAGGGGAGTTCACAGTTTTCCGAAGGAATCTCAGAAAACAACTAGGCAACTGTTATAAAACTGAGTTGTTATTGTTATTAATGACGCAATCGTGCAGATAGTGCGAGAAGCTGTAAACTGGGACTGGACTGTGGTCTGCACGCTTTCGATAAGACATATTACTAGAATCTACATTGCAGTCTCTTCAACAATGCTTCGATATCCCGAATGGAATGCTACGACTCTATTACTGCTATTATTATTACAGAGGAAAGGGCGCTTCTTCTACGAAATGATTTCCGCCAGTGCTTACATAAGATGATTTTTCCTGTTCTCTGTTTTATCAATGCCTCATGTTGGCTTGCACATAACTGTTCTTCTGTAGCAGGATACCTTGCGTCCAAGTCACGCTTTATCAGACGCATCAGTATTAAGTCAATCAGAATTTATCCTGCTATCTTGGGTCAGAAAAGGAATTACATCAGGTCGTCAGTGGCTCGGGCTCATACTGATCGTATCAGACCTACAAGTCAGCGCCCTTCAATCCCCCGGAGCAGCTACAAATCACCACCAGTGGCGAGCCACTGGTTTCGGGCCTTCTTTTCATGACTCCAGGTAACGTAGAACCTACGCTTGCCACCAAAGATGTTGCTCCGATAATCATGACCGACGGTAAAGAGCTGGTCTGGGAGGGGCCCGTCACCAATATCATCGTTGCCAACCTTCAGGTTTCGTTATTCGAGGGTCAGCCCGTCCTGACATATTGAGTCGGCCCCGTTACCTCGCAGCCAAATGTTGACCATAACTATGGAAACATCACCTTCCGCGATACCTCGTACAACGAGATATTGATCGTCTGCCCAAAGCTCGGGCTCCTAACCGCAGACCATACCTCGTATTCTTGTGAGGCAGACGTACACGAGTCTCTCATCACTAGCAGGGGCACGCTTCTCTTTGTCGCACACAACGTGACTAGGGCGGACTTATCGCCCATCGGCAATCCGAAGGATGGCTGGGTCTACGACAGTCTAGTGTATGATATCCAGCCCAGGACAGGCGAAATTCTGTTCCGCTGAAGCTCTCTCGCGCATGTGCCCGTGAGCGCTACAAAGTTGCCGCTCTCAACCGGAGGTCAAAATCAGTCCGTGCCACTGAACTACTTCATGGTGAACTTCGTAGTCGATGTCGGCGATACTTATCTGATCAATGACCGGCACACGTGCACGGTATATCTGGTCAATAACATAGGCGACATTCTTTGAAGTCTTGGGAGAGAAACCGGCGGTGATTTTGGGCTCTTGCCGCCGGACGGCCATTTTGTAAGCAAGCTTGCCTTAATCATTTTTCTAAGTAGTAGACGACAGTTGACGAGCCGAACAGTCCTGGCAGCATTACGTCCGCGCCCACAGTGTCACGAACCGTTCGATGGTAATAACGATGCTCAACAGCTATGGGAGCGCTTTCGTCAACCGAAGGAACCCGTCCAATGCTCTCAGTCTTCAGCTGACTCTTTTACCTTCTCAGTCCCATCCAGTGACCCTTTCGGTCGTGATAATTGATTCGCCTTCCTCCCCTTCGATCGACTCGAATTCTCAGGGCTCAAACGTAATCCTCCTCAACGGGAATTACCTGATCGGCTATAAACTGATCCCTGTTGCCCGAGAGTACAGTCCGGCTGAAAACTGTAATAATAGTGGTAATTCCGATAATACAGACGTGCGCTGGCAGGCGCGCTTCGGCGGAGACAATCTCGTTCAGGTTTATCGCATGTTCAAGCAGGAGTAAAAAGCGACGCCAGTAAGGACGAAACCAACATTGTTGGTGGAAGCGACGGGAGCGGCGGCCGATCAAGATGGCTGTCGATATGCATACGCGAGCTGGAACGGGACCACGTCGATCAAGGCGTAAAAGGTGTACAAAGGCCACCACGAAACAAAGCTCAAGTATTTGGGAAAGATAACAAATAGAGGGTTCGAGACGAGATTTGTAGTAAGGGCGGCAGTCCTGCAGGTCGGTGCAGTTATGGAGGATGAGGCGGAGTACAGGTTCGAGGTGATCTCTGTATTCTAGAGAGCCAGGCTTTGACTAGACGTTCCAGGCGATGCTTCCCTGACTCCAGCCATTCACAACTCGACGAGAGTGCGCTATTACGCGTGAAGAGGATCAGAGAGGTTGCAGCATCCGTATTGCTAGAACTGTCGCCGAGAAATGGAATCAAGAATGCTTCGCGAACTTGGTTCACTCCAACCCGAATCGTTGTCAGCGGAGGGGAAAAATAACAGTTCGAAGCGAAGCAGCCGATCACGATCGGTACGGAACACATTTCAAGTCCTGGCGTTACGCTAGTTTAGGCACCAGGGATTTCATCCGCCTACGGGGGTAATGTTGTCGACTCACATCTAAGTATGGGTGGCGCTACCGAGGTGACCACACAGATTGTAGCGGCTACCTAGCTAGGAATGGCGGCCCAGTCGCTGTAGTATTTCCCAAGGGACCGACAAATTGATGTGGTGTAAAGACCCCTAGTAGTCTTACGAACGCAGTGCCACGACATGAGGTGTGCCTCGCAAAGTAAAGAAATTTGATAGGCTCGAGATAGCTCGGGCTGCTGCCAGAGCCCAGACCTGCGGCCGATTATGTCTAAGGTCAGCAAGCTGACACAGCGAACAAGAGGGAAAATGCCCGCTAGCGTCAAATTGAGTTTGGCATTAGCAAAGACGCTCGATTAACCAGAGCCTCGCTACGTTGCCTTAGTGCAGAAAGACCTGCTGCCAAAAAAATATTGCACTAACGGGCGCTTTCCACCTGCTGTGCCAGCTTGCTGTAGTGCCCGGAAAATAACTCTGTAGTGCCCGGCGTTTTTCTTTAGAGACATGGCAGGACGAAATCAAGTCTCGAGACACTAAGGAGTGAAACAGTGCGAGTAAAGGAAAGTCGCCTAGACTTTTCGCGGCAAAGCGCATATGCCTGTCATGCCATTCAAGCCCGAGCGTCAAGACTTCGGCAGATCTTTGGCAAAGTCGAGTGCTGCCTTACTTGTCTCTGCGATAGCTTACCCCGGAGCTATCGCAATGGCACCGTAAACGTAGGAGAATACCCTCTGTATACTTCTTATACCGTACCTTTTAACTCCTGAGCCCTGATGACTTCGAGTTTATTTCATACTATTCAAAAGCTGCCAGGACAATAACAGACGAGTCGAACCTGTCCACTTTCACAAGAATGATGCTCAAGAATGTGAGTCTTGCTGTAGCTGCTCCCAAAAATGATATCGGCGAGCAGACACAGGAGCAGCATCACATTGCGAATAGCAAGACCGACAAGAAGACTGACGCACCCTCGGCCAACGTTCAAGCTCTCTCAGAGGCTCGCACAATTCGCAGATTTAAGTGAATTCTTGCCTGCGTCGCGTTGTTTTCCGCCAATTTCCTCTATGGTCTGAACACCACCATTATCGCCGATATCCAAGCGGTCGTTGCGCAGACTTTCAATGACATTTCAAAGCTTGGCTGGCTCGGTATTGAATTTACCCTCGAAAGCGTAACACTTATTCTGCCCTTGAGAAAAGCCTACGCAATCTTCGACACCAAATAACTGTTTATTGGATATTTGACCATGTTCGCGATCGAAAGTGCGCTGTGCGAAGAGGCGCCGAGTATAAATGCTATCGTCATCGAACGTATATAGGCAGGCGCTGGTGAGGCGGGCATGTACCTGGAGTAGGTCAACAGTCTAACGTCGGTTCAGCAGGACAGACGAGATGCGTGTTGAGCTGAGGGCTGATTCTCCAAGCAGGAACCTTAATTGAATCACCATCCTCACCAGCCCTTCAGAGCAGCCTTTATATATTGGCATTATAGGACTTGCCTTCGGTTCCGGCTTGATTCTAGGCCCTGTTATTGGCGGCCTATTCAGCGATTCTGCAGCGATCTGGCGCTGGGCCTTCTACATCAACCTGTTAATCTTCGCGGTGTTGACGCCTTTATACCTTACAATACTGCCCTTCAAGTTACGCCGACCCGGCACCACCTTCGTTCAACGCCTTCAAAGTGTGGACTGGCTGAGTACTCTGCTTAACATGGGCATGTACGTGTCCTTTGTACTATTCTGCACTTTTGGCGACAGTATCTGGGCATAGAGCGACGGCCGGACCATTGCCTGCATCGTTATTTTTGCAGTTCTCCTCGTCACCTTCGTAGTGACGCAGATCTTCTGCGTATAAATCACTACCGAGAACCGACTATTCCCGTGTGAAATGGTACTTGAACGCACGCTGATCTTACTCTACATCATCATGGCTTGCGCAGGCTCGTCGATCTTCGTTACCATTTACTACGTATCACTCTACTTTCAATTCGTTCATAACGACAGCGGCACGCAGGCTGCCGTTTGTCTTTTGCCCTTTGTCTGTTTCTTTGGGGCCTCACTTAACTTCTGCGAATACTTCATGCCCAGGACCGGGTATTTTATTTACTGGTACATCGCCTCGGGCGTTTTTTTCGTGATCGATATCGCCCTGATGCATGCCGTGAATCTAAGTATTCCCGTGGCGAACATCTACGGCTATTCCATCCTTATCGCCCTGGGTACGACGACTTCGCAGGCCGGATACGTCGTAATCCCGACTCTCGTGCCGTCTAATTGTATTCATAAGGCGATTCAGTTCATAAATGCCGCACAGGGTCAGAGCCTACTACTGGGCCTGACTATCGCGAGCGCTATCTTTCAGAACAAAGCGTTCAGTGATCTACAGACCATCTTATCGCCCTCGGGATACTCGGACACGAACATCAGAGAGGCTGTTGCGGGTGTCAAGAGCAAGCTTCTGACGAATTCGATCTTTTAGCTCAAGGAACAGGCGCTGAACGCAATTGTGCAGACGATCGACAACGTCTATTTGATAATTATTGCGGCTGGGGCGCTTTATATAGTTTGCAGCTGCTTCCTCCCAAGAACGAAATAGCCGCTCGATTTGGGCAACTCGGTTGAGTCGGTTCAAGTTTGAGCTTGCACTTATTATGCACTTTTGAGCTACTGTGAGTTTCAAATGTACGAATATATATGCACGAGTATTATTATGAGTCAATGGACCGGCTGTTGTCCTAGCATCTCGTTCGAGTAGTTATTAATGCTCAGTAATTATAAAGTAAAAGATAGTATAGCTCTTGCTTTATAGATATCCCGACAGACGGATCTAGCACGCGTAATAAAGATACTCTTTTTATTGAAAACATCTCGTAAGAAAATCAAAGTACACAGTAATTTTATAGTTTATACTAGAATATAAATCTCGTCGAGTTTTTGATCTCTATAGTACAAGTCGCGTTTTAGCGCGCTAGACAATTAGCTCTCCGGGCTAGTAATTACGCTAAAAATCGTACTCGCTCTCCAGGAGCCTGAAAAAGCTATTCCTTACGCACTCGATTTTCCTGCGTCTTCTAAAGCGCCTTGTGCGAGATGATGCCACCCATTGTTATAACTACATCAATAAAAAGCAATATACAGACTTCCCAAGTGTCTTTCGACCCGCGCTGATAAGCGCTACTACGGTTATCCCGCTCTTTTGCCGACCCGCACATGCGCTTTGCAGGCTAGCATTCTCTGTTCACATATAAAGAAGCATCTCCTCGAATTATCCCTTCGACTTACCCCATTCTCCAGCACCAGTACCTGCCGCTTCCCCTTCAAAATGCGCCCCACCTCAGATAAGCTCCCTCCCTCCTCTTCTCTTCATTCTACATACCATCTCACTAAACCCTCTCAGCCCTGTTCAGTCTTTCAGCCCTTACTTTCGCCGCCCTCGCCTCCCCCCGAACCCCGACCCTCGTCATTCACGATATACCCTCCTATACACAACCGCCAGGCGCCGACGCCCTCATAGCCTGAACGCAAGCCGCCATCGTCTCCTTCTTCCCGAACCACACCTCCTGGGAAACCGGCTTCAACGCCTACATGTCTTCTCAGCTCTCCGCGACCTTTGACCTTTCCGACGCAGACAACTACGGGCAGGTCTACGACTTCACCGGCTTCCGCAGCCTGTACTCGGGACTCTACACGATGCTGAGCGGGAAGCTGAGCTCCCATGTGCTGCAGTTTGTAAATGCGATTGCGTACCCGTTTCCGAATAATACTGTGGGGGGGCTGATATACTCAACAACGGTAGAGTATGAGACGTTTTTGAATAGAACTAAGGCGACGCCTGCCCGCGAGACGACCTTTGCGATTGTCAAGAACATTGGCGGGGGGCAGAGGAGAATTACGAAAATAAGGAAGATAAGTAATTTTGCTATTAGTTAAGGAGGGTGGCTGAGCTTGGTGATAAGGGCTCCGGATTGTTCTGGGGAGGAGGAAGAAGAAGAAGTGAGTAAATCGGATCTCCTGTGAATTTGGGCGGGCATTAAGTAATAGTGCGTGCATCGAGATCTGGTGCACGCGCTACGCGGTGACTGCAGAAGCAGCACTCCGATCTGGTATCCCGGAAGGCTTCAAAGTGTAACATGAGAAATAAGTCTGAAATGAATATCCCATTCGTCGAACGCCTCGTGCTCTGACTGATGCTCTTTAGTCCTAGCTCTCACTCTTTCCTACCCTTCAAAGCTTATATCATAGCACGACGACTACTCGACCCTCGTGTTCATTCTACAAGCAACGTCCCTATCATCCACGTGTCAAAAGAAACCCACCTCTTCGATCCTAATTACAGCGATCGAGCCAGCGTTCCGTGTTTCCTTGACACCGACAACCACCTTTTCGTTTCCCCTCACGCCAATCTCTTACCATCCGGCACAATCAGCACGTCACGAAACCTCATCTTCCCCTCTTTCAACACCACGAACGCTTGTTCGATCCCCTCTCGATCCATCGGGAAGGGGTGCACCTGCGGCTTGACTTCGTGCCTCGCCGCGAAAGCCAGCATGCGCTCGATAACGGTTCTCGACGCCACAACGGTCTCCTGAATAGTAATCCCCTTCAACAAGAACGGCATAGCCGGAAAACTGATGTTCCTCGGCCCGATCGTCAGCGAAAAGATCTTAGCCTTGGGGGCCAGCAGCGACATATAGACGTTTCAATCGGACTGCACGGGCGTAATAAATAGCAGTATATCGAGTATTGAATAGTGCTTTGCGTTTTTCAAGCTTTGCACGAAGTAGCATGCGCCGGCGCCGAACAAGTAAGCGTCGTGATCCTTGTCCTCGGTGCTCGCTGTTAGCTTGCAACTCTCCGGTGTTAGGCAGCGCGTAGTCTCGCTGGCATACCTGCACGACTAAGTGCCCCAGCCCGCCGATACCAACGACGCCGACGCGATCCGTGGGCTTCGCGCCGTAGATGTCAAGCACGTTGAAGACGGTAACCCCGGCGCACATCAGCGAGACGGCTTCCTCGTCCGAGAGCTCGTCGGGGATCTTGAAGAGACAGGCTTCCTTCTTGACGATGCCGTACGCCAGGCTGCCCTGATCCAGGTCTGCACGACCGTACATTTTGCGCTCGAGACAGTAAGTCTCGGTGCCGTCGAGACATTGCGTACAGTAGCCGCAGGTGTCCTGCAGGAAGCCCCAGCCTACGCGGTCGCCTAGTTTGAGCGTGCAAACGGCGAAGCCCGTGGCCATTACGACGCCGACGCCCTCGTGCCCGAGAACCATCTAGAGAGTTGGTCAGTGCTTGTAATAAATTGAGAGAAGAGGGAAGACATGCCTTATTGCCTTTGAAACCGAGATCGCCGCCGCAAAGCCCAGATGCTGTAATAAAAACGAGCACTTGATCGCCGGCCAGGGGCGAACAAATTGTCTCGGATTGAATAATGCTACCGGACTGAGAGTCTTTAAAGACTGTAAACGTAATCCCTTCGGAATCTATATTTGATGTGTTGATATTAAATTTAGCCCGTAGAAGTATTATGAGCTTCAAAGCTGAAGATTGTAATAATCATTATTGAATCGATTCACAGTACTGGTCGGTTGAAGTTGCCGCCTACCCTACTGTCTCGCTTGACCAGGACAACAATAGCGGACAGCAGTAGGCGGCGATTTCAACCAACTAGTACTGTACTAGTAATCGCACTTTGCGCCATAGATACAGATGTTGTTCGCCATACTCTAGTCTCGCATAACCTTCCCTTTATACTCCTCGTACATGCTTCTTTTCATGTCGGCAACTTTGCTGTCGTTCGCTTCTCGCCGTACCTTCGTGCACTGTACATTAAGAAAGTAACTCTACTGCAAGCTGCACATGCCATATAGAGAGAGCTTGAGAGAAGATATGTTGGAATTCAAATCTTCGTGTGTATGTAACATGCACTTTACCTAAACCTTATTACGACTGTTTTAACGAAGAACGTTCAAGGGCGAATCACTCGTATTTACCCATTATTCAGGCAATCGCTCTACTTAATACTCCAAGACGACAGCAGCTTACGAGTAAGAAGCTAGATAATAATATTTTCTGTCGTTCAGAGCAATTACTCGCAGACTCCAGTCAAAGACTTCTATCGACATTATGGCAATACAGTTGTTCAAAAGAGGCGCTGCCAATGTTTCCGATATCCTGCCTAAGATTTCGAGGACGATTCTCGAAGTCGGAGGAGTTCCTGACGAAGATTTTATGATCGATTTGTCCATAGCCGAGAACTGGTTAATTCGTGACGAGATTCTTGAAATTCAAAAGACAATTGTCTTGAGTCATGAAGTAGATGCTAGTGTTCTTTCAAGTGTATCTATCAACACTAATCAGACTTAATTCAGCATCTAAACTTTTCCAAAAGGAGAGATCCCGAACTGCTGAAGAGCCTTTCGGACTATTTTAATCGGCTTTTTAGTTCTCGAACTCCGATTCTTCCATTACACATCGCGCTGGCCCCTGAAGCTGCAGATTGCATTAATACAGTCCTGTTCAACGTCTGCAATTTATTTGACGACGTCTTGCTGCCAGCTCCATACTGAAGTAATGCTCTAGTTTATATTAGCAAGGAGCAACGCTGACTCGTTGCAGATAACTACGACGCATTCTGCAGACTTCGCGTCGACGTTGTTCTCGTCATGGTGCCCGTTCCCCGTCTCGAAGAGTCAGCCTCCTTCCTGAGCGAATTCGAAGTCACATTTCAGAAAGCAACTTGCTCAATTAAAGCGCTCATGCTCTCGAACTCGCACAATTTGTTGGGTCGCTGCTTCACTCGAGCGCAGCTCGAGGACTGCTTGAGATTCTGCCAGGACAAAGTTATTCACCTGATCTCCGACGAAGTCTTTGGGCCCCTGACCTTCGACTTGCTCGACTTTTCGGCAAACAAGCACTTCATCTTCATTCTGTCGCTGAATAGTTACGCTCTAGGCTGCGACTCGTCGCGCGTGCACATAATCTGGAGCCCCAGCAAAGTCTTTGTTATCAGCGGAATACAACTTGTAAGTCCAATCCCGTCCCTGCACTGGTTGCTCCCTCCCTATACACTCAGTTTCTCTGATCAGTCTCCCTGCAGGAATGCACAATAACCCAAGTCAACAACCCCCTTCGCGACGGGCACGCGCTCGTCGCCTTCAGCAATGTATCCATCCTTTCGACGCTCCTCACAATCGCCATCCTGCGCTCGCCGACCCTTTCGCACCTCTCTGCCCTCAACGCGGATCGTCACAGCCAGTCCCACGCAGTCGTCACCTCCTGGCTTAAAAAAAGGGACGTCCTCTATCTCCCCTGCAACGCGTCGCCGTTCGTAATGGCGAAGATAACACCTCACGCGCGCTCGTGGGAGGACGAGATCGCGATTGTGCAAGCATTGGAAGACGTAAGTGTTAGAGTTAGTGCTGGACGCAGTCAGCATTTGCCTGCGAATGCGATAGGCTAAGTGCGAATTACGTTTGCGATATCGCTCGCGAGATTAAAGAAGACACTGAGAAGAATAAAGAGCGTGTTGAGCGCGAGGCGAGCTGTTGAAGTAATAGATGGGTCAGAGGTCGTGGCCGGGACGAAAGAAGAAGCGAATTGAGAGTAATAAGATTGGGCTTTAGACTTGGGTCTTGAAGCTAATCGTGTACAATCGTTAGCGACGCGCGAGAGGAATCTTGAAGTCCTGTTTGCAGGAGGAAGAGCGTGCATGAGTGTAGATTTCGTAGATCGTGTAATTGCTACTGCATTTCTCCACAATCCTTACAATCGAAGCATCTATAGCTGAAGCGATAAGCAAAGAGAATTTTTCGCATATAATTGCGATTAGGAGAGCAAGCACCTATCTAAACAATGTAAATAATCTACCTACTATCTCTTACAATGGCTCGCGATACATATAAGCGCTAAAAGAGAAAAAACACTTATAAATTCAAGCGACGATAACGAAATAACCTCTCTAAGCTAACCCAACACACTACTTTCTTGCGACGAGATTAAAGTTAGCAGATATTTCGATATACAATTGTAACTTACACTTTGAGTTATCGCCTTTCTTTCGCTCTTCTTGTTTATCGCCCTTGACTCTAAGTTAGACGAACTTCTTGATCTCGTAAACGAACGAGTCGATAATGTCGAAGTTGTCGAAGCAAAGACGTTGCGAAGAGTTGTCGATGTAGGAACGCGACTTGTTCTAACTCTAGAAGCGATCGTCGAACATTAGACGCAACGTAAGCAAGCAACTTACTATAACGCTAAGATCGAGTTTGGCACTAAAGGATTGTTAGCGCTTGCGATGCGTGCTTCTTGAGAGATGAGAATAATAAGTTGGGCTTGCCATTTTTAGGTGATGAAGTTTAGAAGGCCCCCTGGGTGGAGAGTAAGCTAGGAAGCTCTTGTGAAAATTAGGAGTATTCGCGATACGTACATGTAGGGTTTATCTTGGTCGCTTCGTTGTAGGTCTCGCTGGTAAAGTCTACTTGGACAAATTTAGCGATAGCAGTGCTGTGTCGTCGTAAGCAACGTTTTCGAGACATGTAACTAGACGACTTACAAGAAGCCAATAATTAGAAGATCGCAAAGCAGTAACTTCGAGTTCTTGCTAATTTTTATATTTTACAGCAGAATGATTGATGTTACAGCGAGTATTAAGTTAGAAATAGCGACGAAGATTGTAAGAGCGTTGACTTTGAGTCTTTTGTGCAATCGTACTAGGTGAACTTGGTAATTTATCTCTTTGAATGTAGCTTATAATATTCCTTTGCAGGACATTGCAATGGCCCGATATCATTGAATTTCAGAGCATCTGCATCGATTAGCAAGACATAAAAATCAAGAACATTATGTCAATGTTGATAAGGACGTTCAGTACGATAAGGATTATGAAGTCTTGTTTCCAGTGCTTGCTAGTCGTCACGCGTATGAGCATGATGGTTACGGAGATTTTGTCGATCGTCTCGACAAAGGGCGTAAATTGAAAGGCGACCTATGTAAGCTTTATGGCATACATAACGTTGTCTGGGTCCAGCGTAACGGCATGCCTTCTCAGACTATAATGAGTAGCGATCCCCAGAAGACCGAAAGCGCAACACAGGAAGATCTGACGAATCTCGTCAATCGCCTTTAATCGTACGGCGCGCGCAGCGAAATCTCATGGACAGCTTACAAGAGACAAGAGCGACGCTCAGTTATTCGCTCCAACTTTCCGTACGATTCTTGACCTCATTCAAAACCTCAAGCTGAGGACAATTAGGGAGACGATAAGGCCCGAGATTATCACCCCTATAAGCGCCGAAGCGCGGTCCTCCTGCTTCAGAGCCGCCAGCATAACTGGACTTAGCCGAGGCATAGCAGAAGACAATGTGTGGAAGCTGAATCAGAAAAAAGCGTAAAAAGTTCATCAAGAAGAGATCGAATTACCGAAATCTTTAAGTAAAGATGTGCTGCTACTCGCTTCGTGTCATCCTGACAAATTTGTAGCGCAGCTTCTTTGTTAGAAGGGAGGTTCGTCCCCAGTTTTATCGCCGTATCTCTGCGTCTTCGACTCACATTATGTCTCTTTAACTTGATCGACGTTGCGGACTATTTCGCCTTATGTCGTGACATTGCGCGAATATAAATATTAGACGATAAAAATAATTGCGAGATAGTGGTGAATCAATCTCTAACAAGTCAATCGGAACGAAGCGTTCGAGATTTTGTGCATACGAGTAAAGCACAATAGTCTACGAGTAAAGCACAACGATCTAGAAGACTTGAATTGACTAACACTAATAATCGTGCTACATCACTTCTAGTTTGTGTTATATCTTAGATTTGCAATCGATCTCTCTTTTATGCACAATCGTTGCAAAGCTCTAGAATCACGTCAATACAATAAAGATCATTATTCTTAAGATGCTCTACGATTGTGCTACGATTGCATTCGATATCGTGCATACAAGTATAATAACGATTAGATAACAACTTGAAGATGAATTGATTTACGCTAACGAGATACATCACAATATATTCTACTATAATGCACGTGTTTAGTAAGTCGAAGATGCATTGATCGATAACAAGGACGTCGAAAGCTTCAACATCTTCCGAAGGTCTAAGCTTCTTGATACATCAAATACTCAAGCTAAGTTGTACGTAAAGAATTGCCTACTAAGAGTAATAGAAAGATTGCGCAACTTCAATTGTAACAATAATATAATTGACGAATTATTAGATTAAGTTGTAGTTAAAAAGCAAGAATACAACTTGCTCAAAAAAACAATCTATCAATTGTATTATTGTTACAAAGTTTGAAATAATAATACAATTGAAAATAATTTAATTGACGTTTAAAACAATTGACTCAATTGCTTTTTCTATTTTATTATTATTAAAAGCGATTCGATTTTAATAATTTTGACATCAATAGAAAGTGTAGAACAAGCTTTATAAATAATGTAATTATCTTAGCCACTTTTGTAATAGCGCATTGCGTGTACAAGAAGTGCAAAGAAAAACAATAAATTGTAAAGTTTTGATGTTTAGAATTTTAAATACTAACGAAGCTTCTCAAATTACTCAATTTGATCGACTTGACACGAAGAAAAAACATCTCAACACTTAATGTAAAGTACGATATAGTTCTATAGCTAGCTCTCGCAAAAGCAATTGTATTATTGTTACATAAAGTTGCGCAATCTCTTTAATAGATCTTATCTTCGAGAAATGCGACGACTTGCTATCTTATAAGCACAAGAATGTTCAATAAACAACTATTATAAAGCCCAAGACCGATGTAGGCGCCTGTTCGAATATGAGGTTCGCCTCTCGTCCAGAGCCTTAATCTAGAGGTTTTTCGCCTATTGTTGCTAACAAACTTTACTTATTACTTTTGATATCTCTTCGTACCTTATCGTCCTCTTACTGCAATAAACTCTACTATTCACAGAATAAAGATCTAGTATCTGATCGAGCTCTTATCACAATGCAAACAAAGATTGCTTTCTTAGCTAATCGATTAGATTGCAAAGAATGACTCAAATTAAGCCCTAGTCTCTATCTTGGCAGAAGCAGACATAGCGAACGACTATATAGATGTGAGCTTTAAGACGCTTGCAATCGCTATTGATCGTTGCGCATAATTTATCGATCACAACATTGGAAGAAGCCAAGAACTAACTCCTATCTTTTACATCGAATCTATCGACATTCGCTATCTGGTTATTCTATTCGCAGTAGCAAAGATAGATCATGTGATTAGTGGCAACTTTCGAGCTTTGATATTATCAAGTTAGCTTATAGAATGTGTAATCTAGGCCCTTTTTAGCTCTTATAGAAACAATCTTAAGACTTATTTCTTCTTATTGAAAAAGAGTAAATGCGACATTGTTCTTGAGCCAGAAAAGTCGTTTCTCATACTTGAGGAAATCTTGGTTTAGAGGAAGTCCATAAGGAAAGTCTTCATACCCAATTTAGACTTCTTTCTCGACAACAGCTCTATCAAGAACGTCGACCCTTATTCGTTTCAAGGGACGTTCGAGGAGGCCAAGAATAAGACATTCGTTATACTTTATACTTCTGGCTCTATCGATATACCACAACTTGTGCATATCCCTTATATGGTCTTTTGTAGTTAAGACGCACAACAACGAATATTATTTCTTGGCAATAGATTGACCTAAGTTAATAGAATAAGGAAAAAAAGATTGTTTGCTAGCCTTTCCTTGTTCCATGCCGTCTACCTAGTCAAAATGGCATACAGCACCTTCACAGGAGCAACTCTCGTATTATCGCCGATCGTGTTTTTGACTACTAACGTTGTAAACGTCGTTTTTACTTATATTAATATAAACTGCGCTATTATGGCTTCGTTACTTATTATTGATATATATAAGAATCCTAAGTATCTTGCAAACACTATCCAAAGTATTATATCTCTCGCCTATGTTCGTGGGACGATGTCGAGGACGATTGGGGATAATGTTTCGTCCAAGATCGAACTAATTATTATGTTTAGTGTTACTAAGACCTTATCTTATCCCATTGAGCTAAAGGACGATCTCAAGGATTGGGAGTATGTTTTCTTTAGTTCTTTTGCTGGCTGTAAGTTTCGTTATGTTAGAGACAATCTTTACGAAATGATTGTAATACGAAATCCGGAACTAAGTCTCTTTCAAGGCGTGTTTGCAACTTTCTCGAAGCTCAATAAATATAGCACAAATAATCTGTATAAAGCCTACCCTATCAAAAAGAGACTATAGCGATTTCGAATGAGCAGCGACGATATTAGTTGCTTTAACAACGCAGAAAAACCAAATTTAATTACTATGGAAGCAACGATTATAGGTTATCCGAAGATTTAGTTCGCGATTATCGGAGGACACGATCAATTCCAAGCATGCCTATTGTTCGAGCTCAAGCACTATTTCAAAGACACTACTTCTTTCGTCGACAAGATTTGACTCACGATAGTCGAAGCAAACAAAGATTGCCCTACCCATAAACGAGTAATAAGAGACTTTATCATGCTGACGAACTCTGCGCAATTTCTGCTTCGAGCAGGAAAAAATACAGTTTAACGATCTGTTGTGTACCAGCTTTATAAGCACGAGTTCCGATCTATTTACGATCAAAACGCCAAGCCCAACATTTCTACTCAAGTCGCATCGTCTAAGAGATCGTTCGTCGATGTGGAGCAAGCAAAGACCACGAGTGAAAGTCTAAACGACAGTCCAAATTACCAATTTCAACACTTTGGACAAATTCCTCTCGTCTAGGTTGAACTTCCCATATGCTTATCGACTGGTGCAGGATGTCCTTCTTTTCCCATATTAGGACAGGGTTTGGGAATGTATTGGGTGACGATGTGTTTCGATGTTGCGATACAGTTCTTGTACTTCTTAGTAGTCACCCAGCGTTTACACATACTAGATAACAAGATTTAGCTTTTATCATCAGATTATAAAGAGCTAGGATAAAGAATTACTTCGCTCGATGGTGATTGGTTTGAATGGATAGATACAGCGACTTCCCTTCGATTTCCGGCGAACGCTAGATGCTTGACGATGAGTGTTGGATATCTAATGAGAATATAGGGTGTAGAGTGGGATTACATACATCTTTTTATTGCTTCTGCCCGCAGCTTGCAGCAACATTGTAAGCCATATTTCCTCTTCTTATCTATCCTGCTGTTGCATCAAGGTAACAATAATTGCTCATCAACAATTGACGCATTGTTGTATGTTCCCTTGGCAATAATCCTCACGCCCTTGTTGATGGTCAATTTTATTGGTTAAATAGGTTGATGCGTAGCAATAGAATGCAGAAGAAGCACTTGATTATCCCAAAGTTTAACTAGTGATGTCAAAGATTGGACCGAAACAGGACTAAGCTTGCCAACAGGAATCCAGTTCGATATCTGTTGATGCGTCTTTTTTGAGTAGAATGTGTGTCGCTCTTGCATTATATCTCAAAACTTTTCGTCTATCTAACGTTTTAGTTTTTGTTGTGCTTATTGGCTTCGAATCCTAACGCAAAAGATAATAAGTAAAATAAGACAAATACTTTGTACTAATTAGGGAGATTACGCAATCTTAATTGAATTAGTTGATTCAATTAAACATTGCTCGATCGAGTTAGCGTCGTTCTAAAGAAATAAGCAAATTTGACGATTTAACAATGCAATTAAATTATTAATTTAATTTTTGTAACGATAATACAATTGCATCGTCTCTTGATTCAATTCCATCAATTGCTCGTCTAGACGTAAATCTTATAGTTTAATTGTATTTTCTCGTCGTTCTTCTTCTAATGTCTCGCGATGTGTTTAACAATTAATTGCACATTCTTGATTTAAATCTTTGAACTTGTTTGCAACGACAAGCATTGTAACAATTATATCTATCTTTGCAATTCTTATAGCAATCAAAGAATATACAACGATTATCTCGTAAACAAAAGAAGATCTCAATATTTTAATTTGTAATCTTTTTAGCGATTGTCTACAAAAAGAAGAAGACGAAGCGATAATATGCGACAAATCAATAGTATATATAATTTGAAAAAAAGAAAAATAAATGCAAAGAATAGCATCAATCATGATTTCGATATATTATCGATTAATAGACGACGAGTATCTATTTTTGTCTCGATTGTTTTTGCAACTTTTGAAGAAAATTGTTCGACAATACTTTTTGCTTCTTAGAAGATTAATCGAACGAAAAATTGTCAATTAGATTAAAAGATAATCTATAGTAAACAATTAACAAAGAAGAAAGATATTATATTAGTTAATGTTTGCATAATTAAATTCTGGAAGTATAATATCGAGTTTATGCGACAATTCTAAAACAAAATTTGAGACAGATTTGAGACAACAATAGCTTGCAAATACGTCGAAATTAATCAACATACAAATAACTTAACAATTAAAAAAAAGTTAATATTAAAGCTTTATATAAATTAGAATACGCAATTCGAGACAACAATTATACTTAAACTATTAATAAATAAATATCAATTGTTTAAATATATTAGAAAAACAAAAATAAGAAGAGCTTTTTACAAAAAAAGAAGCTAAAGACAAATATAAAGCACAAAAAGAGAAAAGATTGTCTTAGTTAACAATTAAAGAATAAATTGAACTACGAAACTCTTCTTCTTCTTCTTTATTATTTTCTCTATTAATAACAATAATAGCTTCGAGAATTAAAGCAATTCTAAAGATAGTAACTTAAATAATATACTTTTTAATATAAAGAAAAATGCAAATAATAATGCAAAGAAATCGAAAACTATTGCAAATCTTATAATAGAAGCAAGCTTTTTTTCTAATAACGATGCGATAATAATAGAAGATTTAAATAAATATAATTAATATTACGCGATAAGAGTCTTTGCTTTAGAAGACGACAACAATTTTTGTCTATTCTATTTTTTAGATTGTTTTCAAATAGATCTATATTTTTAAGGTTTATTGAACTCGAAAAAAGCAAGATCGCAAAGCAATCTTAAAAGTCTATTGCTTCTACAAAGTTTGTAGAGAGTAAAAAAATCTCGAAGAAATCTAAACAAACACGCGTAAACATAATAGACAACTTCGATTTAAATTTTTACAACAAATATTGAACGAGTACTTTAAAGAGCAAACGCAATCGACAAAAAATATATCAAAATAACAATCTTTGCTAAAGAAGATAAACAATATGTTTTCAAAAAATCTTGTCGAAATAAAAAAGTTATATTAGACCAAAAAGCTAAAACTAAAGACTTATTTTCATTTTTTTTCCCAAAGTATTACAAAAATAAAATGCGCTCTTGTTTTAAGTACGTCTTTGAAAATCTATATTAGTACGCAAAAGATATAGATTATCTAATAGATTAAGACAACAAATTAAATTATTAAATACAACAAACAACAATTAAATATTTTTCGATCGACAAACGCAAGTATTATGCACAATTAAAGAAGACAAATAGAAGTAGTCGAAAGAAAATAAATAAAAGTAGTAGAGAAAAAATAATAGCGAGTAATGCGAAGACGTATTAGATGCAAAAAGAAGACGTTTTTGCGATCGAAATTTCTTTTTCGAATTTTGACAAATCTTATTTAAAAAGAAAAGCGACAACAAGATGTTCAATTATTAGACTTTCGTATACAATATTGTTTCTTTCAATTTTTTTAGATATTTAATAAAAAGATGTAATGCGTAAGTTGCAATATAAAGAGATGTAAATTGTATCTATTTTATTGGCGTTTTGAAATTTGTTCTCTAGATAAATCAAATAATAAATCAACGTTTAATCGTATTTGCGTTAATAATGTCTCTAAAAAATTCTTAAGACAAATATATAAAATTTAGATCGAAAAGTGTCTACATCGACGACATTATTTACAACTATAATGCTTTGTCAAACTAACAAGAGCTTTTTAATTGTTAAAGATATATATATAAATATATAGTCGCAAAAATTTGATACAATAATAATAAGAAATAACAAAAAAGAAAAAAGAGAACAAAAATTGTCTTTAAAAGTCCAATTAGAGATTCTTCTTTCTATTTTAATATTTAAATAATAATAGCGAGATTTAGAACAACAAGCAATAAAGATTAGCATCAAAAAACTTGATCGAAGCTAGTTATATATATAAACATAAAGAGAAAAATCTAGTAATTTTATAATGTAGAGTTTTCGAGATTGTTAAAGATCTTATCGAGTTGCAAATATTTTGAAAGACTAAAAAATTATATTGCAAAGCAAAATTCTATTTGATTGTTTTATAAATATATATAGCAATTAGTTAGAAGAATTGTCGCTAAATAAAGATTTTTGACAAATTGTAAACTTATTTTTATTTGCGTCTTAAAAGTATTAAATATTTACAAATTCTAAATTAAATTAAAGAAGTTTTCGACAACAATACGAGCTTCGAACATTTGCTTGTTAAAAAAGATTTATCTTTTATTTGTATAATCTAAATAGAAAGATATAATATACAATTAATAAATATAGATTTTGTTGTTGTACAATTGAGGCTTTCTTCGATTTTTAAGTAGATTTTTTAATCGATTTTGTAATTTCAACTTTTGCAATATTGTAACGTTGTTTATTTTGTTTTCGCAAGAGTTGTAAATCGATTCTATTAAATTGTTCGAACAAATAATAGCTATTTATATTATTTTGTGTGCTTTTTTATAGCTAGAGTAATAGAATTTTTGTCTTATATTTGATTTGCAAAATCTTTAAAAAATTTTATTGATAAACTTTTATATAGTGCTTTTGTCTTTAATCTTTTCTATTCTTTTTATTACTTTAATATATTTTTTGAGACATATATAGATAAGCGTTGAATATTATTGTAGAATATTGTTGCAGCAAATTTCTAGATATTTAAGAAGATTGTTAAGAACGTAAAAGAGATAGAAGAAAACACAATTAAATTGTTTTATCAATTTAAACAATTGACGAAAATAGAATAATTTATATAGAAGAAGACAAAGAGCGAGTTGAAAAAACGATATCGCACGATTGCTTTACTTAATAGTATCGATTGCGAAGTAGTTAACAAGCAATCGAATTTTCTTTTTGATAAATCGTATTATACAACAAAGTTGTTTAAAAAAATTTTAATTCAAATCGAATTCGAACGCTCTATACTCTATTGCTTTAATATATAGATATTAAGAATTATTAACAAGATATTAACTTAAAATAACAACAATAGCAACGACAAGAGCGATAGTCGTAGATATCTTTTGATCGTCGTCGATCAATTGAATCAATTGAGACATAATAAGATAAATATAATTAATATTATAATAGGAGAGGAGAAAAATCGATCAAATGCGATAATTATTAGATTGCGAAGAATATTATTTGATCGAAAATAGTGCTATCGGGCTAGCGGTCCTAGGTTCAACTAGCCCTCGCAAAACCAATTGTATTACTGATTCAATTGAGGCTGCGCAATCTCCCTAATCTTATTATAAACGCTGCTAGATGACCGCGACTAATATGTTGCCACTAGCAATTCCACGAAGTCGACGGTTTGAAAGGTATTCAAGCGGCTTCCCTACTGGTATCGCTTTTTACAAAGCCAGCCTTGTTACTCGCTTCATATGCACAAGTAGTTTCTTTCAGACAGATAATTAGATCAAATTCCTCTTAACGACCAATGCGACAGGCTTCGCCGGTGAGATCCGGTATTTCCCGTCTTCGCACGCGCCCTCCCCGTTTCGACCCGCTGCTTGCGAGCCTTTACACCTTTGAGCCCCTGCGGTGTTAGGGATATTCTTCAAATTGCAGTAGTTCTTTGCATACTATCAGATTGATCTATTATCTGTAACTAGCAAGCAAAGTAGCACACACCTGCAAAATGACGATGGAGATCTACCTGACTATCTACTGTCCCGGAGATGTCACGGCGTGCCTGACAACGGGCACCAATAGCTTCATCGGCTCGGTTGATCAGACGACTGTCCTCAAATATCCACATACCCCGGGCGATGAAAAGGCACTTGCACTTCTAGGCCTTGAGGCTCGAATCCTCCAAGCGATAGGACCTCATAAACACATAATCGGCTTCAAGGGACTGACCAAAGACGTTTTGCTCCTTGAGCGTGCACCCTTCGGATCTACAAGCGAGTACCTCAAGAACAACAACCCAGAATTGCAGCGGAGGCTTGAATGGGTATGCCAAGTTACCGAAGCTCTCGCAACAGTACATAAGAAACATGTCCTTCACCGTGACATCTCCGCAAACAACCTTCTTCTAGACGCAGAATTGAACGTCAAACTAAGCAATTTCCAAGGATGCCTTCTTACGCCGGATAGAGAGGTTCAGGAGAATGGTCTTTCGGTTGAAAATACCAAGTCCTTCATGCCTCGAGCCAATTCCAATCACGTGGACTGGAAAACCGAGATCTTCGCTCTTGGGTCGGCATTTTATTATATTATGGAGGGTCATAAACCGTATCCGGAGTTGGACTCTAACCACGATAAAGAGAAAATTGTGGAAAGATTTATGTCTGGCAAATTCTCGAATATAGAGTGTTCCTCGATGAATCACGTTATCCACAAGTGCTGGGCAAGAAAATACGACTCGGTGGGTGCGATCTTGCAAGACCTTGAACTCGTACGTGTCCGATGAACGGGGGTTTGGGGTCTACGGAAGTGATGCACTCTAGAGACAAGGCTGTGTATATTTCGAAGAAAGAAGCGGGCGTTGCTTATTATAGAACAGACATTGAGAACACATTACATAGTTTCACGGAACGAGGGCGATCTAGTATTAGGTTAGGCAGGGATTGCTACTCAATTGCAGCAACTTCTTCTTGTCGAAGGCGTACGGCAAGAGAGTAGCTGCCTATTGAATGCTCGGAGGATTGTTGCGAAAGAGGGAGGGGGGAAGAAGTAGTGAGGCTTAGAGTATAGGTGGAATAACGCATCTGGAGTGGCGATCATTGCTAGAACTCGGAAGCTTGTAAGGAAATAACGAAAGAATTTAATGCCCTCACTATAGGCGAGGCAATCTCTCGCGCTATGCGCTTTGTAGACGACAAGAAGGACACTTCGTTTGAGATTTGCGATATCACTCTTGAGATCGTTGTTTAATAAATAACTTCGAGAGCAAGACTTCTACAAGTAAGTATAATAGTTACTGTCTATAAAATTTCGACTATTTCGAAACATGCTTTTATTTGCTGCGACACTACAAGTCTTGTAGAAACAATCAAAGTAATTTTGATTATTTAAATAGAATTATCTTTTATCTATTTTACGAACATTGTCGTTGAGCGCTTTACGTAAAAATAACATCTTTCTTTAGCGCTTTAATCTTGTCTCTTTGTTGCGCATCAACATCGACAACAATAGTAACGAGCTTGTTAAAATTGCAAGGTATTTATAATCTTGCACTTTAACAAACGCAAAAGCATCGACGACAATAATAACAAATATTAGTCAAAATTGATAAAAGATGCATGTCGTAATAATATCGAAATAATTAATATAACTCTTAAAGATCTTGTTCGAAAACGCTTCAATAGCGAGCGAAAATCAAACTTATTAATTTTCGAATATAATATATATCGATATTCTGAAGTTGACCTAGATATAGAATAATGTTTTATGTTCTTAGAACTTATGCAATTTTCGTTTTATTAACAATTTAATAATAAGCGAATATTAAGTATTTCGAGCTTCTAAAGCAATTTATGTCTATATCTTGAAATATACAAAAATCTTATACAATAATTTATATTCTTAAGTTACATGCATTTTTGACTCTCTTAAGACATTAATAATAAGCGAACATAAAGTATTTTAAATTTTTAAAGCAACTTATGTCGCTATCTTGAAGTATACAAGAACTTTGTACAAGAATTTATATTCTTAAATTATATACATTCTTGACCCTCTTAATATATTAACAAGAAGTAACAATTAAATGTCTCGACACAAATAAATAATGTCGATTTTCTAAAGTTTACGCAGACACAATATAATATTTTATATTCTTATATTTTATGTATCTTCAATTCTTTTGATTTTCGTTATTGATAAAATACGACGCTTCTTGTCTTGCTTTGTAAGAGCATATCAATATTGTAGCTTGCATCAAAAAGGAGAGATTATTCTTAGCTCTTTTTATCTTTGTTATCGATAGAATATAACGCTTCTTGTCTTGTTTTGTAAGAGCATATCAATATTGTAACTCGCATCAAAAAGACAAGATTATTCTTAACTTTCTTTGTCTTCGTTATTGATAAAATACGATGCTTCTTGTCTTGCTTTGTAAAAACATATTAGTATTGTAGTTTCCATTAGAAAGACAAGATTATTCTTATCTCTCTTGATATTTATTATAACTAGAGTACGTCGTTTATTGTACATACTTAATAAGAACATATTAGTATTGTAGCTTGCATCAAAAAGACAAGATTCAATAGCAAATATAATTATTTCAAATCTTGTTCGAAAACGCTTTAATAACAAGCAAATATTAGAGACAAATTGTAGAAAGATTTAGCAAAATCTCTTCGCGTAATATTCTCGACTTTTTGAGTATTTTACTATATACGTTATTGTTAGCTAACATTTGTTGTAAAGCATTTTTTAACTTATTAGATACTAAGACGTTGCAATAGTCTTTAATTGCATTTAAAATTTTGCAAATATTTGCAATAACAATATAAACAACAATATTATTTAAGACAAGTATAAGTTAATCTATTAATTAGTTTATGCGTATATCTTCTTTATAGTAAATGTCAAGCAAGTTGCATTTTGCAATTGTAAAGTAATCTTTATTGTGCATTAGCATTGTCGATAAAGATAAAGAATGCTTAATTTACTATAAATATATAATTTGATTTTTATCTTACGTACAAGTCTCGACAATAACAATAATAAAATTTAGTTAAAACTAATAGAAGACGCTAATAATAATAAAGTTTGTCTCGTAATTTAACAAGTATTTACTCAATAAGTTATTAATATTTTCTCGAACACTAAAGTTTTGCATCGCAAAAAATCGATTTAAAACTAATAAAAAACATATAAGATAATAAAGTTTGTCTTGTAAGCTAAATCTCGCAATATATTCCATTTATCTTATAACTCTTGTAATTTGTTTAAATTAAAAAAACAATTGTAAGTCGAACTCGATTCGAGACTTTTGCAATAATATTATTTTGTTAACTAACAATCGTTAATTAGCGTTTGCAACATCATAAAGAAGACTCTTTTATTGCGTTACTCTTTGATTTCGATATTACAAGAATCTTAAGTCGACAAGTATATTTGTCTTTTATTATCTTTGCGTGCTTTACTTACTTTAATTTGAGAAGACACTATAATTAATCTTTTTAATTTTAAGTTTAATTTTGTAAATTAACTTTGTTTGCTTTTACAACATTTGATAAATCTTAAAAATATTAAATTGTTTATAATAACTTGTAAGACATTGCTTGTATACGCAAATATAATAGTATTATATATTTGCTAATTAATCGAAGTAAAGTCTATAATTGAAAACTTTATATAAAATTGATGTATTTGTAAATGCTAATAGAAGCATTGCGATTTCAAAGCTTATTTGTATTTGTTACAACAACAAAGAGCTTGTAAAAGCAACAAAAACAAGTTCAAAAATCTTTTAACGTACAAATATATTGCTCTAATCTTAGTATAAACTTCGACGATAACAATAACAATCTCGTATTAAAATTAACAAAAGACGCTCAATAAAAGCGTACAAATTCGAATCTCTTAAGCGAGAGTTTTGCGTAACGTTCTTGATATCGCTTTTTTTGCAAATGTAATATTTATATTGTAGATGTAAACGCTTTTGTCTTTGTTATTAAAGTAAAGATATTGCGAATTTATGCTATCTTGTAAAAAGAATAATAGCAAATGAGAATTTTTAGAACGCTATACTTACAATAAGTAACTTGTAAGCAATTTTGCAAATGTAACTTGTATTTCTTATTGTAATACTTATAATTTTGTATTTAATCAATTGTGTAACTTAACGAGTTAATAATAGAGATAAATAAGACTTTCTTAGATAATTGCTCTTTATATAATTCTAATATGTCGAATTATAGTTTGAAAGAAAAGTTGTTATTATTCAAATGTGTTAAGATTGTTACTATTAGAAACTAAGAATATAAAGAGAGATAAATCGAGATAATCTCGAATAAATTGTAAAGTTAAAATTTGTCGATGCTTACTTCGAACATAATGTTTTAGAACAAAAAAAAGCTTCGAATTATTGCTTTATTGTAAATATCTTTTTTACACAAAGCGCGTTCAAATGTGTTTAAATATATTGCGCAAACAAACATTTAATATAAACTCGTTGCTCTTTTAAAGACAATAATAATAAGAAATATTAATAACTAAAGAATTATATAGATTTAAGTCTTTTAAGTAGGAGTTCTACATAACATTTCTAACATCGATTTTCTTAGCAAACGTAACGTTTATGTTGTAGATGTAAACGCTTTCTCTCTATTGCACGAGTAGACATTTTGTTCGCGTTATTTTGTTTGTAGCAATAATCTCGAATAATAATTTTAGTTTGTTTTGTTATCGCTTTGTAATCAATTAGCAAGAATCTAAATACAATTTATATTTTTTGTTACGCTTTGCTTACAATATATAATTAGCGAGTTATTACTTAAATGCGATTTGTCTTGGCGTTACTTTTGCTTATAATAAGTAAATAGTAAGTTGCTATACTTATATTGTTTGTATTTGTTGCTTTTTTCTACTTACAATAAATAATTATTGAGCAATTATGTAAATATCTCTTGTATTCTTTCTTATTCTCTATATATAGCAACTAACTAGAGAGTAATTATGCGAATACTACTTGTATTTCTTATTGTAAAAGTTTATAAAACAATATTTAAATTTATAGTATAAATAGAAGAGTTAATAGTAGAAGAGTAGAATCTTAAATAAATATTAATTAAAGTTAGTTAACGTAATTTGTAGAAAAAAACAAACATGATTCAATTTATTTATGGCTGCAATCGAAGAACAAAACAACTTGTTTTGTCTCTCTTACTATTGTTTGATTATCGAAGTTATAGTTAGATAATAGAAGACAATTTTATAGACTCTTATTTATTCTCTTTATAGTTAAGATCTTCGGAAAATCTTGCTATAAAATCAAAGTATATATAACTCAATATTTGATTAAGACGAAAACGTTAAGACGAAAACAATAGTCGCGTTATTTTGTTCTATTAATTACGACTTACTCGAACAACATTATTGACGAGTGCGTTATTGCGTGTAAGCGTTGTTTAAATAAATTGTTCAATATTATTCTATAATTAAATTCAATCTTATGCGTAGTTTTTTATTTATTCTTTATTCTCGTAATCTTGTTGTTTAATTTCTTAGCACTATTTTTATAGTTTAAGCTATATTATGATTACTCGAATGTTGTTGTCTTCTATTAAATAATCATAGCGAGAATAGTATCAAGTCTATTGTCTATCTATGTTTTATCAATATTAAAATATTGCAATTCGTAATATAGAATTATATCTTAGTCTAATAAAGTTATATTCTTTCGTAGATATATTAAAATAAGCGTTCTATAATTATGCTTATAGCAAATAATAATTGTACTCAAATATTAATTGCAATCTTAGTTCAATTTGTTCGTCTTATATTTTTAATCTTCTTTTCTTTATTATCTTTATTTATATTTGTATTAAACGCATTTCGATCGCGTTGTTCGCGTATTATTTTAAGTATACATTGTTCTTACTTGCGATTTAAATTGCTATACTATACTATTCTTTGTGTTATAATTTCAAGTCTATATTCTCGATTTCAAAGTACCTATACTATTAATTATTAATTGTTAAATATTTAGTCTAATGAATACAACTTATTTTCGTCTCTTGTCTACAATTTAATTTAAATCGAGTTTTACTACTTGTAATTTGTATCTTATACAATTTATTTTTTATTTAATCTTTTAGGGTTGTATGAACTAGATTGATCGTTGATTCAATATTCGATCTCAACTTTGGAATCAAATCGAATCGACGATCCAACTTTAGGAATCGAACCAAAAATTTATTCGATTCCAACTATTTTGAAATCAAATCAAATTGAATCGAGTCGATTTTCGATTTTAATATTAGGAATCGAATCGAATCGTCAAGAATGTTAAAAATACTAAAAATAGTATAAATTAAGTATAAATTTAGATTTTTTATTAATTACTAGATAATGCTTAGTAGTAATGCATTTATAAAAAGAAATTTCTAATATATTTATTAATTAATTCAAATAGATTAACTATTGCTATCAAATTATTAATTAATTGTTACTAAAAATAATTAAATTTACTAAAAATAATAGTCTTGACAATTCGATTCGATTTTTCGATTCGATTTTCGATTCAACTTTTGAAATCGAATTAAATTGTCAATTTCAATTTTAGAAATCGAATCGTCAAGATTCGATTCAATTTCTCGAATCGAACTCGATTTCTTAAATCGACGCGATCAATCTAGTATTAACAATCTTTATATATTATTTTATTACAATTGCAGCTCTTTATTTTAAGTACATACTATATATTAATGTTTCGCTCAATTATTTTCTTGCTTAACGTTGTTTCTATCGATATTAGTTTGTCTCTTTCTTAACTTATTTGATTAGTATGCTTTGTTCAAGTATAAAGTCTCAAATTTATTTTCGTCAAATTAGTATTATTAAAATCAATTTATTATCTTAACTCTTTTTGTATTTTTGCACTCTAACGTGCAACTGTTATAACGTTGATATCTTGTAGTTATTTTTTTTACTAGATTAATGTAATCTTACTTGTTGTTATATTCGACTATATTACTTTTTACTCTTATATACTCATTGTTTATCTTATTTATTTAATATACTATAAGCAATGTTAGTAATAACAAATTAATTCTATCAAATTTAATTTATTATTTTATTTGTACTTCGTATTTTCTTATTTAAGTATCGAACAATTAAGTTATTACTTTTTACAATTAATGTAATTACAACAATTAATATATTCGATCAATCTAAAATCAACCTTTATTTCTATTTATTCTTACTCTCAATATTTAGTACTTATTAGTTGTTTCTCTTATTTTATTAATACTCTCTTAATTGTTTTAGTATAATATTTTAATCTTACAATGTCAATCTCAAACGTAGTCTATCTTCTTGTTTCTTATTTGTATCGTTTTATTTAGACGTACATTCTATATTGTTAGCATATTATAAATATTATTCTTATTCAAATAATGTAATTTCAGTAATTGTTATATATCTTCTCAAAGTATCTTTATCTTATTCTATTGTCTATACAAGTATATTATTCTATTCTTGACTTCGTTAACACTACTCTTATCTTCTCAAGTCTTATTTATTCCTCCCACCTCTAATTCAATTAATACTTTTATTATTTACTAATATATTTTAATTACATTTATATAAACTTCTTTTTAACATTATTAAACTTATTATCTTCTTTTATAACTTATATAAAGCAACTAGATAATATATACAAATAATGCAAAACATCTTATCTAAAATTAACATATTTAATCTATTAGTTTATCAATTGATCTTAAAGTTTTTTCGTAATAAATTGATTTCTTAATTTAGTTGCAACAAAATAAGTATAAGCAAAAAAAAATCTAAAAAAAAAGAATACTAAAGAAAAAAATCTTACAAATACTAGTATAATTAAGATAATGCAAACAAATAATATATTTTTCATTAATATATTAATATTTTGCGATAGCAAAAACAAAAGTAAAAGCTTAATATTGTTGCTTTTTGTAAAATTAGAAAATATCAAAAATCAATTAACTTTCTTATTTCTTGACTTGTATTTTAGCATTTAATTTGCGAAATTTTGTATAATAAGATTAACAATTTTAAATATAAAAAGAACAACTATTGTATTTAGAACTTAGCTTTAGCAATATTTTAAAAAGCAACTAAAACGTTTATATGTATCTTTTTTTTTAATGAATATATTATCTCTTTGTATTATTATTATAATAACAAGATTGTAATTAATATTTTGCGTATTATAAATTCGAATCTTGCAACAATTTACGCTAAACGTATAATAATTTAATTAAAGAATTTAAAATTTATTAAGCATTTAATAAAGCAATTTGATCTTCTTAATTAGAAATTCTACAACAATATTATATTGTTCTTTTTAAGCAATTATAATATTTTTTTTTTTCGAACAATTATAATATGTTCTTTGCACCAGCTAAAATTTAAATCTTCGAAATTTTATTATTAATAAATTTTTTCTAGCAATTTAAGTTATTAAATATATTATTTCTTTATATTATTACTAATAGTATTTTATTATTTTTGTAATTATTAAAGATATTTTTTCTTCGAAAGTTAACTTATTTATTGATAAATCTAATTTAAAATAATTTTAAAATCTAATATAAAAAAATCTTCTTCTTTATTTATTGCTTAATTGTTATTTTTCTCTCTACAATATATATTTTACAATTTGAGAATAATCTCTTTTATATTTAAACTTATAGTACAACTGAAGTATTTAATTATTATAATTTGTTTAATTATTTGCAAACTTATTTAAAATCGATTTTATTAATGTATTCTTCAAACAAAATTAAAAGTTTGTTTAATACTTGTTAATAACACTAGATATAAAAATATATCTCAAGTTATTTGTGTTAACTTTAAAAAATTCTACGTATTAACTTTTTAATATTCTTAGATTAAATATTTATTCTTTGCAATATTAATGCAAAGATATCGATTATCTTTATCTTAAATTAAACAAGATTGTTAAAATTGTTAAAGTAAGAATCTTGTAATAGTTACAATAAACTATATTAATATTAGTAAAAAATTATATGCATTATTATATTGTATTATTTTTTAACAATATTTGCTCTTTGCAGTTTTGTTCCTAAATTAGCAATTAAATTGTAATAATGTCAAAAATAATTTTTAAATTCTATCTTGTATTTGTTTTTATAATTAATAGTATTGTTGTTTTCTCCCTTATTTTACAACTTATAACAATTAACTTTTTGCGTAGAATCTAGAATATTAACAAGATTGTATAATATATTGTTTAATTCTTTTGTTTTTAAATAATATTTTACAAACTTTGTCGAAGTTTTATTGCAAATCTTAAATACAATATTTGTTAAAAAGTAAATATTAACTTTTATTATTTTCTTTAAATATTTAAGATAATTAAATATTGCATCGAATACTTAAAGTTTCAAATAAATATCTATATTAATTGTTCGCGAAACCACAAGAGTATATTTGTAAAAAAAAATAGTATATTGTTAATAAACAAAACTAAGTTTTTTATTTGCTTTCGTTAAGTTTAACTTGTTGAAACTTTAAAATTTTAAAAATAATTTTTTATTTAAAAATTAATATAATTGCGTAATTAATATATTTAACAAAGTATAAGATAAATAGAGTTTGAACAAATACAAATATCTTGTACTAGTTTTTGTAACTTTTTATCGATTTTCTTTTTAAAGATTCTAAATCGAAGCAAATATTAAACTAAGTTATTAATAACAATTATAAGAGCGCAAATTTAATAAAATTAGTATATATATTATCTTTTTGTATTATTATAAATTTAAATATCTTTTTAATTATATTAAACAAGTATATATTTTTTGGAATATCTTAAAGTTGTTTATTCTATAATTGTATAACAATATTGTTATTTATTGATTTTATTTTTATAATTAAAATAATATCTTAAGTTACAAAATTAATAATATAAGTAAAACAAAATATAAAGTTTTGTTGTTTATTCTATAAAAACTCTTGTTGATTTAAGATTTTTTCGAGTTTGTTCTTAAATGTATTGTTATTACTTGTGTTATTAATAACAATTTTAAGAAATTTGTCTTTAATTTCGAAAAACTTTAAAATCTTTATAGATTTTAATATTAATTAACAATTTATATACTTAATATTAAGAGAAATAAGTTTAATAAAATGTTTGTAAAATTAAAATATAATATTTACTTAATATATTAATATTTTTAAGTAAACAATTTTTTAAAAACTAGATTATGCATTTAAAGCAATAGAGATATATTAAATATTTTTAAGATTTGTCTTCATTTTTTTACAAATTTAATTATATTTCGAAAGAATTATTTTAAATGGTTTTGTGCAATTTAAAAGTATTAAATTTAAGCAAAGTATTTTTAATAGTTTTCGAAAGTTAAAATTGTTAATAATTCGAAAAGAAAAATTTAAATTTACCAAAATCTTGTATAGTTAATTTTTTTAATTATCTTAAATAAAGAATAATAACAAATTAATATAACTTTTTTTCTAAAGAATTGTTAGTTTGATATTATTTATATATATTATTAATTGTAACTTACGAAATTAAAGACTAAATTAATGCAATTTATAATTAAGATTGTTTTTGTTTTAAACAAAAAAAGAATAAAAGATATTTCTTTATATTCGATATACTTAAATAATTGTAAACAATAAAATAATTTAAAATTTTATAATGACTTTTGTATACAATTTTTGAAATATTATCTACAATCGAAGTTATTTAAATATATTTGTTTCAAAACTTAGATTATACTTTTATATTAATCTTTTTTGTTTAATATAAATTAACAAGTTTTAATTAAATTTTGTTTAAAATATTATTGTTAATAGTTATTTGTAATTATTATAATTAAAATTGAGTATTAGTATTTAAACTCTATTTAATGTATTTGTTTTTCTCTCTTAAAATAAGTAATAAATAATTGATAAACATCTTGTTTAATGTTTTGCAAAGAACTCTTTTTCTATTATTAAAAGCAAAAGTAAGAAAATCATAATTAAATTGATTTGCAAATTGATTAAGATATAAGCTATTAAATAACAAGTTGCAAAAAATAGATTTGCTAGAATTTTCTTTATTTAAAAATAATAATTAACTTAAAGTTTTTAAAGAGTTTAACATTTTGCAAACAAAAATACAAATATAGTATAACAATATTCTTTAATAATTCGAGAAAATAACTTAAAAATAAAAAGATAATACAAAAGAGTAATATAAGTAACAAATAAATTAAGCAAGCTATTTTAAGATAATACAAGCAAGCGTAGCTTTTGTGTCGAAGCATACTACTTAATACTCTAACAAAAAATTCAAAATTATAATAATATATATTTAAAAATAGAAAATCTTAATATAATAATATTATTTTTGATTTCTTAACAATTTAATTTAACTTCTAATATTAAAATCGAAAATTGAGTCGAATTAAGTTGAATCAATTTTAAAATAATAGAATCGAATTAAGTTTCAAGTTGATTTCTAATATTAAAATCGACAAATTAAGTCGATTTCTAAAGTTGAAATCGAAATTCAATCTAACAATTAATTTAATTTCGAAGTATTTTGCTAGCAAGTTATTGTAATACAATCTAAGTAACTTAATTTTAAGGGACAATTTATCAAAAACAAGAATTACGTAAAAGAAGAATACTATTTTCTTATTAATTAATTGATCTCTTTTAGTATAAACTTTGTATATAATTTTCGAAATTAATTGTTTCTTAATCTTAAAAGTTACAAGATTCTTTTTTTTAAATTCTTCAATTTTGACTAGCAATAGAGAGAACAAGCTTTTTAAATAATTCTGTTTTTTATATATTGTTCGAACGTTGCTACAACGCAATTACTAAATTATAATACTTTAAATTGTGTCTACAATCTTTTTTTTTATTGCTTTGATATTTATATCTTTTTTAACCAAAGTTATTTTGCCGAAGAGTTTCTTAGATAATTTGCTATTAAGCTTTTTAATTTTAGAGACTTCGATCTTGCGAAAAAGTAAAAGCAATTACGTCTTAACAATATTTTTTGTTAGCACAAAAGTTATTTTGATAATTGCAATTATAATATTCTTTAACTTGTTTTAAAAAGTAGATAAACAAATTCTATTATTTGCGTTGTTTTTGTAATTTGATTGTTGTAACAATTTGTTTATTAAATTTGTTTTTTCGATACAATAGTTAATTTCGAAGTTATATTTTGCTAAAGAAAGAATTTATTGTATTTAATAACAATTTAACAATATTATTTTTATAAAGTAACAAAGATTGTTATAATTTATTAATACAATAATTAAATATTAATTGCTCTTAAAATAGTATCTTTATTGTTTAAAACTAATAACAATAACAAGCAATTCTTAATTTTAAGTTTTGTATTGTATCTTTACAAAAATTATCTTTTTTAAATAGAACGTTATAGAATATCAAATTGTTTAATTAACTTTATCTATAAAATATATTAACTACAAAAGAATTGTAGCAATAACAAATCTCGAAGTATTAATCTCGATACAAATATAATTTTTAAAATCGAAATATATTTATATAGATATTTGTGTAAAAATAATAATTAAATTTTTGAATACTGTTATAGCGTTTTTGTAAAATACAAAGAAATTTGTTTTGCTTTTTTTGTTTATTATCTTTTAAAAACTTTATTAAAATTTAAATAATCTATATTGTGTAATGTCAACGCCTAATAAGCGTCTTTCGTAAGTATTGATGTTATTTCAATAGCAACAATAGTAAAGTTCTTTAACTTATTTTGAAGCGTAAATAGACAAATCTTATTATATAAATTTCTCTTGTAATTGAGGCGACAAAAGAATTCGTTAATTAAGTTAATTTTCTTCGTGCGATATTTGATCTCGAAATTATATTTTGCTAACAAAAGTACTTATTAAGACTAACGATAATTTAGCGTCGTTATCTTTATAAAATATCGTAAATTATTATAATTCGTTAACACAATAATTAAGTAATAACTACTCTTTAAATAGTGTCAAAATTGCTTAAAGTTAATAACAATAACAAGCAACTCTTCATTATAAATTTTGTATTAAGTCTTCGCGAAAATTATTTTTCTTAAATAGAATGTTATCGAATATTACGTCGTCTAATTAATTTTCTTTATAGAATAAATTAATTATAACAAAATTGTTGCGATCGCAAATTTCGAAGCGTTTGTCTTAACACAAATGTAATTTTTTGAATTAAACTAAATTAGCATAGACGTTTGCGTAAAGATCGTAATAAGCTTTCCAAAAGCTAAAATAACATTCTTGTTAAATACAAAAAGATTATTTTGTATTTTTTACTTATTGCTCTTTAAAAACTTTGTCAAAGTTCGAATAATCTTAGTATAGTATTTTACAAATTGTCGATAAAAGTTTGCAAAGCTTAGAAATACTTGAAGCTCGCATAAAGTAATAAGCTAAAACTATATCTTAATAAAGTTAATTTATTGTAAACTTATTAATACGTTATAATTGCTTATAATGTATTTTAGAAATTTAATCGAGATTGTTATAAAAAAGCATTTAAATAACTTTGCGTAAAGCTTGTAGAAACGTAGTTTGTCAAATACTTAACGTACGCAATTCTAATATTTCTCTCGTATCTTAAAGTAGATTAGCATGTTATTAAAATAAATTACACAAAGATAATTTATCAGATCTTTTAAAACTTTGTTAATCAAGATCTAAAAAATAGCTAATACGTTCGTTAACTTAAACAACATTATTACGTATTTTAAGTGTTTATATCGTATTCGAAAAATCGTCTTTTACTTAGTACTTTAACGAATTCGAATTCAATAATAAACATTTTTCAAATTTAGTTTTGTAAAATATGCAACGTTTATCAAGTAATTTAGCGTCTTCTTCATAAGAGAAAGAACACATTAATTCTTAATTGTAATTGCATTAAGATTGCGATAATCAACGCATAATCTTAAACTTTTATCGCTCTTTAACACAAATAATATTTATACTTCGACTTAACTAATTAATTCGCAAATTCTGTTTAGAATCAAGTTTTTCAAAAGATAATTACATAGAATATCTAGCTTTCGTTCGAACAAAATGTATAACAAGTTATAAGACGATTTTCTTCTAAAAAGCAAATCGATCTTATAATCTTTCTTTTCGTACTTAAGAAAAATAAATGCATTTTTTAAATTAAAAATGTTGTGTTGTAATTCTAAATGTTCTTAAGTATAATACGCATTATTAACATCTTATTGACGTTAAGATCGTAATAAATTAAAACAAATATCGAAATTTATTTCTTAAATTTCAAAAAACCCTTTAAGAACTTAACGACAATAATATTCTTTGTAATTTGATAGCGTTAAGTTAGCGTATACTAATTGACGTAAAAACTAGCTTTTATTATTTAGAAAAAATCGACAATAATGTCGTATACAATCTTATCAAATACATAGAAAATTTGTTTCGATATATATTCTTGTCTTTTATTGTCGCAAACTTTGATTTTTGCGATGTAGAATTTTACAAATTGAATCTTCTAGATTGTAAAAGCTGTTGTTTTAATTGCAAATTGTTCAATCTTCTTTAAATATTATATTATCGCAAGACCTTCGTTAATGCAATTAATATAAACATTCTTATTAAGAAAATCTCTTCGTCTATATTACTTTTTGTCGACAAATATTAATAATTTTGCAGAATAAGTTTTTGTCTTGTCTTTTTGATTTGCAATTGCGACTACAATTCTTGCGAACTTATCTAATTTTTCAAATTATTAAAAATCTCTTTAATAGAAAATTGTAATAACAACGCTTTCAAAGCGTTTATCTTAGAACTTTTTTAAAAGTTGTTAATTGCATTAACTTGCGAGTTATTTTTAACAAATTTAAAACATTTTCTTTAAATATGTTTCTCTTTATTACAATTGTAACAAGTGCGCTTCTCTCGCATATTCGAGCTAACTTTGTTAAAGTTACGCAAAAATAGTCTTGTTATACTTTTTTGACAATTTCTTGTTGTCAAAACATCGAAAGTCTTAATTGTTAACGTAGTCTTTTTCGATTTACAATTATACAAATTTTCTTTAAAGTTATTGCGTAATCTTAAGAATAATTTTCGATTTAAAATTTTGTTTTTAATATTAAATTAAAAGAATAGAGCGCTCTTTATGCGTTATATTAACGCAATAAGAGCGTCTTTTGTCTTAAGAATTTGAGTTATGTTGTTAATTTTTTTACGAAAATTTCTTCTTAAACAATGCAAATAATAATTACGTTATTAACGTTTAATATATTTGTTAAGATTCGTCTTCAATATCTTAATAAGAATTATAAAGTTGTTAATGTCGAATTCTTAATAAAGTTAATTAGATATTGTGCGAATTGTTTCTAGTTTTACTTCTTTATTTTGTTCGTTTACTTATTTTTATAATTTTCTTATTGCGTCGTCGATATATTGCGAAGATATTATTAAGTTTAACAAATCTTTAAGTTTTTTGTCGAAAATTAATCTTTATTAATTTCGAAGAAATTTCTTACATTTCGAGTTTAATTTTTTTATTCTTTGAAATTCTTATTGTAGTAGAGATTCAACTAAGTAGATCTTATGAAACAATTGAAGCGTTATATTTTTAATGTTAATTCGTTAATTTTGTTATCGAAGTAATCTTCGCGTAACGACGCGAACTTGTCGCTTTAATCTTGTTTTTACAAAACAATTCTAAAAAAAAAATGTTTTTTGTTTGAGCAATGCAAAGCTTTTGCTTCGTTTAAAGTTTACACTTCTTTGCTTTCTATTTAGTTAAAAACTTTTCGTAATTGATGTCTATCGAATTGCGATAACTTTATAGCGTCGTTATTTTACAAAATCTTTTCTTATAATATAATATAGATTTTCGTAATATTGTTGAAGACAAGTCAATTATTCCCATTTTCGTTGTTTTAAGAGCGCTAAAACGTCGTCTATTTCTTGTTCGTTTTCAAATTTTGTTTTGTATTGCGTGTCGAGTTAATTATCTTGTCGAACAATCGTTTATAAAGATTAAAACAGATTAATATTGTAAGATTGTGTACAAACGTATAACAAGACGTTGCTATATCCATGCACTAAAGACAAGACTACGTAATATTTCGAATTGCAATTTAGACAGACATTAATTTATAAGAATTCTGAGAGAAAATTCTTAGAAAGAAAACTTTGCACAATGTCAAGTTGTTACTACGATAACTTAACACTAGTAACGTGTTCGTTAATTATTGGAAATTAACATTACAAAGATATACTTATAATCTAGTATACAACTATATTATTTATACATTATTAGTAAACTAAGCTAAGAAATTGCATAAACGATAAAATTACTATTAATTAATTTAAAAAGCATCTCAAGTCGCAATCGCACGCAAGAATAAATAAATAATAAGAAAAAACTATATCGAAAACAAAGCAACAATTGTAAGATTATCTTAATTTGTATTAAGAAGTTGCGTAAAACATTTATTTAAATAAAAGTTTCTTAATTAAATTATAAAGTTATAAAGAACAATATTAAAAATAAGATTAACAAACATCGAATTAATTAAGATATTTATAATAATGTATTTAAATATTATAATAAAACATATGATACTAACGATCTAACAATATAGTATTTTAAAAATAAATTTAGACGAAAAGCAAAGAAGAAGTTTGCAATTAAAAAACAAAACAACTTAGAATTACTTAAGAAGCGCAAGCAACGCGTAAAATTAAAAATATAATAATAACGTCTTTCTTTTAAAATATATATATTATCTAAATATTTATTTATTTTCTATACTTAAGCTAATCAACATTGTAGTTAAGTATTAACAATAAGTTTAATATTAATAAAAGTTTCTCAATATTTATAAAATCAATTGTAGAAATTATTTAACAATATATTATTTACTATAATAATTTAAATAACTTGAAGAGAATTAATAATATTGATTCTTTCAATTTGTATAGCAACTTTGTTAAGAAATTTGCGTTATTAAAAAACGCAAAAAGAGAGAAATTGCTAATTTTATCAATATTAAGATAGAGAATTCTAACAATATTATTAAAGAGAATAATAATAATTAAGAAATTCGATATATAATTTAAGAAAATACTAAAACGTTAAGTTATAACTACTATAAAACTACTAATATTAATAATAATAGCAAAGAGAAAAATGCGAACAATAAAAATAAAAATTGCAACAACAAATATAATAACAAAATCGAAAGTAACTCGAATTAAATTGTTTAAAATAGTAATATAGCAAACAAGATTATTAAGATCTCGAACTAATAGTTTTATATATTTAGCTTAAAGAGCTTATTATTACAAATTAATATTATAATATATTATTTAATTGCATTATTATATTGCATTACTATATTGCATTATTAAATTTAAAATACATAACTAAGATTTTAAACAAATTAATTATAATTTATAATAAAACTAATGTCTTAACAATTTAAGTTAATTTTTCGAATAATATATTTAACTTTTTAAGAATTATATTATTGCTTTAAAATTATTAGTTTTTTATATATTTTTAAATAAAATAGATTTAAATATTAAAGTTTTAATATTTTAATAATAGAGTGTTTCAACTTTTAATAACAATAATATAGCATTTATAATAATGTTATTAAGAGCATTACTATGCTCTTATTAATTTTATTATAGATATTGTATTATTGTTATTGCGAATTAAAAAATCGAAAATTTAAATTTTTCTTAAGATACAATTTTTTTTTTTTTTTTTACAATTTTTGACAAGATTAAGCAAAACAAGATTTTCGAACTCTTTAACTAGAAAAATTAAGTCAATAATTTGACTTTAGCTATCTAGATAACTCGAATGCATTATTATAATATATTATTAAATAATTCTATCTCGAAATATTACAAAATAGAATATAATTTTTATTATTTGTTTCAAAATTTCTTTATACTAATACTAAGTTTTAACAATTCAAATTGATTTTCGAGTTGAATTTCGATTTCAAGTATAGAAATGGACTCGAATTGTTAATTTTAACTTTAGAAATTAAATTGTCAAGACTTTCGAATCGGGTTAATACGAATTGTCGAGATTTAAGTCAAGTATTTGACTCGAACTTGATAATTCGATTCGACGCAATTAGTCTAAATTTAACATACTAGAATAAGTTAAATATAATTTATAAAAAAGTTGTATTCGAAAGTTATATATCTATTTATTATACTAAGTTTAAAATATTTAAGAGTTAAGCTATTTATATTATCTTAATTTTTCTTAATAAATTTTTCTTAACTATTTTTTTGTAAAAAACAATATACAATAAATAGTATCTATTAGTATATAATTTGTAATACTATCTTTACTTCTTAAAAGTTTTTTTTTATTAAGTTAATTATTAAATAATATTGCAATTCTATTTTTAATTGTTGCTATAAGTATATTATTCTTATAATATATTGTTATTAAACTTGTATCTTATTTAATATATCTAATCAAGTAGATAAAGAATATCTTAAGTATAAAAAGTATTATCGAAAGAATTAAAAATACAATTTAGCTTCTAACTATTAGAAAATAAATAAAATTATTCAAAAGACTAAGAAGTTAAATAATAAAATAACAAAATTGTGTCTAAAAATTGCGCAAAAGATAAAACAAAAAATACTATAAGAAAATAGAAATAGAATTTCAATTAGTAGATAATTATAATAACAAAGACTTATTGCAATGTATGCATAGATTGTACTATACAATCTAATAATATATTGAGTAGCTAAGATTCTAAGATCTAAATAAAAGAGATTACATATATATTGTAGATAGATTGCTAGTACTAATAGCAAATATCTTTAAATTTATAGTCTAATACTATTTGATTATTCGACTATATATAATTTTCTCTGTTTTGATAATTGTTTTGTAATTATTGAATAAAGAAACTTTTATTTCTACTCTTGCAAAATTTTTAGCAAAAGATAAAAAAAATACTTTTATCTTTCTCAAATTGCTATACTAGATTTTTTGTTTTTCTTGTTTTTCTAATTAAATTTATAAACAATATAATATATTAATTTGTATAAAACTTTCTAAAAAATCGAAAAAATTATTGAATCGAAATTAAGTATTTAATAGAATTAATTGTTATAAATCTTATTTACTCTCTAAAGATAATAATAATAGCAATAAACTCTTTTAATATAGTTCTAAAAAATCTATTCAAAATACTAATAACAATAATAGAGTAGATGGTTGCTATTATATTTATATTAAATTTTTTTAATACAAAAAATAATTGTGTAGTTTCGAAAGCTATTCTTAGCTTTAAGATACTTAATCTACATTGCTAATTTAACTCTAATTTATGATATTATTTTTTTAGTTTTAAATTAAGACAATAGAATCTTGTTATTTCTATTAAAACAAACAATCGAAGATTTAAATTTTGTTTTTTTTATAGATAAATAAATAAGAATCTAGATTATTCTAAGTTTTAAAATTGATATATTTTAGATATCTTAGAGCTCTTAAATTTTATAAACTTTTTTTGCAAATTTAATTTAAATATTTTACTCTTTATTTTCTAAATCTTTTTCTATATTAATTTTATATAATATATTGCGCATTCTCGAGTTTTTTTTACTAGAAAATTAGATTTCTTTGTGTTGTCAAATAATACTTTTATTATTTTTATTATTTTTGCTAAGTTTTAAGACGTAGATTAATCGCTTCGGGTCGAGTTATCAAGTTCGAGTCAAATACTCAATTCAAATCTTGATATTTTGTATTAACTCGACTCGAAAGTCTTGACAATTCGATTTCTAAAATTAAAACTAATAATTCGAATCGATTTCTATACTTGAAATTGAAACTCGACTTGAAAAATTGACTTAAATTGTCAAAACTACTATTTTTAGTAAATTTTACAGTTTTTAGTAACAATTAATTAATAATTTAATAGAAATAGCTAATCTATTTAAATTAATTAATAAGTATATTAGACTAT
>JAABUQ010000437.1_pt1 | contig 95914 bp, 111 predicted proteins | sample 5560001 | NCBI WGS metagenome assembly JAABUQ01 (sample SAMN10711888, study PRJNA513371) | rock metagenome | isolation source: Antarctica rocks | place: Antarctica: Victoria Land, Finger Mt nord | collected 2015-12-18
AATTAAAGTATTTATAATAATTATAAAATAAGATTTTATGTTTATTAATATTGTTAATTTATTTAGCTTATTTTAATAAATTTAAAATAAATTATTAATAAAATTTATTTTCTTATAGAATTATAATTATTATAATAATAATATTGTTAGAAGAGAATTTAACGTTTTTATTTATTTATAATAATTAAAATTAACTTATAAAATAAAATAGTTTTAATTAAAATTTTGATCAAAATTATATATATTTAAATAAAAGTATTTTAAAATATATTATATATAGAATTAAGGTTTTAAAAATATATATTAATTAAAAATATATATAATAGTTAATAATTAAATTTAATAAAAGTATTTTAAACCTTACGGGACTTCTTAATATATTTATTTATAATATTAATATATTATAAATTATTAAATTTATAAATAGTTTTATTAGTTCTTTAAGGCTTATAATTATTTAAGAGGATATTTTAAATATCTTTATTAATATTCTTTTCCTTCTTAATAATAAAGTATTAATACTATAATAAAATTTTATAACTTTATAAATATATTTTTATTTATTATTTTATTACTCCTTAAAAGCTTTATTATTAATTATTTTAAATAAGCTTATTAATATAAAATATATTTTTATATAATATTCGAATAAAGGTTAATCTTTGCTTATATTAAGAATTAAAATTAAAACTAATAAGAAATTATCTTTAATAACTATTAATATTTAAAATATAATAAAATTATTTATAATTAATAATTTATAAAATATTCGTAAATAAAGAAAAAATATAAGTATAAATTCGTCTGAGGAGAATAAGAAATTATTATTATTATTATTATTATTATTACTAAGGATAATCGAAAGCTTATAAATTAAATAGAATTAAAATTTTAATTTTAAGCTAAAAAGATAATTTAATATTAAAAATAAAATATAAAAGTTTAAGGTTATTTTATAATTAAAAATAAAGATTTTATTATAAGTTTTTAATTTTTATATAAATATATTATATTTATTATTAATAAAAGGAATAATAAATATAAAGTTATTCTTACAAAGTAATTCTTTATATATATTTTCGAAATCTATTTTATTATATATATAATAATAATTCGTAAAGGCCTTAGATTATTATATATTAAAGGGTATTAAACTAAAATATTTATTTTATATTAAAATCAAAATCTTTTATTAAATAATATTAAGAATTTTAAATATAATATTATTCCGAGTATTAAGGTATCGATATAGCTTATAAATAATACGTAATTAGGAAGGCTAAGAAAGTTAAAAATATAAAATATAAAATAATATAAGAAGTTAGCTAATTTAAAAAAAGGGCTAAATATATATCTATTAAGCTAAATATTAATATGTTATTTAATATAATTAATATTTTATTTCTTAAAAGCTAAAAATAATTAAAAATAATAATTAATTAGTTTAAGGCTCTAATAAAATATAAAGAATATTTATTATATTAATAATAATATATTTATTTAAAGGTTCTTAATACCTAGAAAATTAGCTAGGAAAGTTATTATATATTGTTATTGTTATTAATATATATTGTTAAAAAGCCTAAATAACTTATATAAAAGGTTGATAATATATATTTAAAAGTAATCCTAGCAATCCGGGCTTATAACCTATAAAAATTGGTAAGGTAGTAATACTTAAAGTATTTGATTGCTATAATACAAAGGTAAACTATCAAGGAATACTAAGCCGTTAATCCCGATTGGGCATAATAGCAAAATCATTCCCTTTCAACATTAATAAGGTAATTTGGTAATAATAAGATTTTATTTTTTTAATTTTTAATTTTTTTAATTAATATTTTTAATAAAAACTGCTTTTGATATATTATATATTAAATTAATTCCTTATAAACTTTACCTTTGTATATAAGAGTTTGAAAGCGATAATAACAATAATATCTTTATCTTTAATTTAATATATGTTATTTTTAATTAGAATAAAATATTTAATATATATTAAAATATCTTCGAATATTATTCTACATTATAAGAATTTATTTAATCTTTTAATTTTATTATATTATTTTCTTATACCGACCTTTCCGATTTTAATAAATTATTTATTTATAAAAAAGTTATAAGGAATTTATTGTAATAAAAAGTAAGAAATAGTTATAAGGAAAGAATATAAATCCCTTATAAAAAATAATATATAGGAGTTATATAACCTTCCTGATAAAAAATATACTTTAAAAAGTAAATACTTTTATAAAATTAAATAAGATACTTAATAATGATAGAATTCTTTATTATAAGGTTTGCTAAATCGTAAAAGGTTTCTTCTAATAATAAAATATCGGTTTTAACAAATTTTCAATATTAATTATAAAATTTATAAATTATAAAACTATTTTTATAATTATTATAATATATAACTTAGAAATTGAATAAATAAATATAAAAACTATTTTCTTATATAACGAAATTGATAAAATAATTTATATTATTTAATTTATTAATTTTAAGAAGAAAAAAGTTAAAATATATTAAAAAAAGTTTTTTATATAATTTAAAAAATTAGATTTTGAGCCTTTAAATATTAATAATAATATTTTTATTAATTAAAAGATATATATCATTATTATTATTTATATAAATAATATCTTAATTATAAGCCTTATAATAGCTATAATTAATATTTTTAAAATATAATTTTTTTAAAAATTTTAAAATAATCGATTTTAGATTTTTTAATTTCTTTTTGAATATAAAAATAATGTATAATAAAATTAACTGTATTTTTATTTTAAATTAAAAGACTTATTTTAAAAAGGTTTTTATAAAATATAATATATAAAATAATAAATTAGCTTATAATATTAATATTTTTATAAAAATTATAAACTTATAAAAAGCCTCTTTAAATTTTAAACTTATTATTTTTTGTTATATTAAATATTAATCTATTATAAGTATAATTATATATATTATAATAAGTATTAAAACTAATATCGCTTTCTTTATTTCTATAATAAGTCGATATACTTTTAATTTAACCGAATTTTATTAAAAAGCGATTAAATATATCTTTTATTATTTATATTTTATTATTAATTTAAAGGCTCTTTTATTTCTATATATAATTATAATAATACTAATTATATTAAAAATAAAGAAACTTAGTATTTTATTAACAAATATATTTTTAATTTAAATAATATAATTATTAATTGGTTTTCTAAATATTAATTTATAATTATATAATTTATTTATAAAGTTAAATATTTAATTTAAATTTAAGCAATTAAAAAAGTTATTTAACTCGAAAAATTACTTTCTTAATTATAACTTGTTTCTAAGGATTTCTTTTTTATTTACCTTTATTGAAGGCAACATTATAAAAAAAATTTATATTATTTATATTATATTCCTAAATATTATAAAGCTTATTTATACTTTTATAATAATAATTTATAATAATAATTAAAAAGTAATTGCCTTTACTAAAAACTTTATTAATTATAAATATATAAAATATATTAATATTTAATATAAGTTTATAAAGGAGAAGATAAATTTAGGTAAAATCAAATTAATATATACCTTTATCGAATAAATAATAATTAATAATCTTATAAAGGTTCTTTTTAAAATTAAATTTAAAATATTTTATAAAGTTTTAAATCTAAAATGAATTCTATATTAATTTATATATTATAAAAGCTAATCTAAAAGATTTAATATATATATTTTATATATGGAATATATTAATTTTCTTTTTATTTAATTAGGTTAATAAATATAAGTTATATAAATTTATTATTTTTATATTTTATAAATATATTTACTTTCTTTTAATAATAGTAATAATTTTATTATAATTTTATAAATACTTCTTAAATTTTATAAAGGCCTTAAGGGAGTTATATATTAACCCTTTATTTATTTTAATCGCTTTCTATTAATTATATATTATATTACAATATTTATATTAATAATATTTTAAGGTTATATATATATTAAATAGGCCTATAAATATTTCTATTATATTTTATATTATACTTTAGAGCTAATATATCGGCCTCAGAATTACTATTTAAGCTTTGTAACTATTTATTTAACTATTTATTATTTTATTTAGAAGCTTACGGAAGCTTATAAAGCCTTTAATAATTATTTAAAGTTTATATATATATATATATATATAATTCTTATATATTTTCCTACCTTCTATTAGTCCTGATTTATTTAATATTAATATATATATAAAAAAAGTTTTGAAAAAATTATATTTAACTTAAAAATAACTTTATTATTATTAAAACAATAAGATTAAAACAGTTAGAGCTACTAATTTAATTATTTTAGCAATTCCGGCTTAATTATTTTTAACTTTTTATTATTATTTATTTACAATATAATTATAATAAAATAAGAATATTAAATAATAAAAATAGCATTACGGATATATTCCGCTACTAAACCTAATCCGGCCTAGTGCCTTGGTATTTATAATTAGTTCTATCTTGTATATAGCAATAAACTAAGTAATATATTACATATGTTCAACAATGCTACTTTTATATATTATATATATAATAAATATGTTTTAATATTTTGTATTTTTTTGTAAAGAAATTATAAATTAATATTGTTTATAAAACAGATAATGTTAAATTTAAAATTTAAATTTTAAATTTTAAATTTTTATATATATTTAATATAAAATAAATATAAAATAAATATAAAATAAATATAAAATAAATATAAAATAAATATAAAATAAATATAAAATAAATATAAAATAATGAATTTCGTAATAAATTTATATTAATATTATATTTTAATAAAATATATAAGTTTATTATTAAACTAAAAAGTTTTGGATTTATAATATGTAATACGATTGGTATATAACATTTTTATATATTTTATGTTAATTTTATATAAAACCCGTTATTAAATATTTTTATAATATATAAATTTAATAAGTTTATTAATTTTTTTTATTATCTTTTTATATAATATAAATTTTTTTGAAATTAAATAAAATTTTATATTAACAAATTTCTTAATTGTAACCTTTATTTAAATATTTATTAATTATTTATATATTTCGATTATATAATATATATATTTCGATATTATGAATTTTAATATTTTCTTTAAAATATTTAATAATATAATAAATTTATATATTTTAAAATTCACATAATTTTCTTTTTGAAATTTTTATAATATAATATAATTATTCTTTCTTTTAAATATTTTAAAAAAAAAATTTAAATTATATTAATATTTTATATAAATTAAAACGGAGCATTTTATTCAATATTCTATTAAATTTAAAAGTTTTATTAAAACTTATTTTTTTAAATTTTTTATATATTTTGCGTTTCGTTAAGGAGTTACTTCTCTTTATTCAATTTTATATTAATATTTGAGGATATCTTCCAAATTGATATCAACAGGAATAAAAAGTACTTTTTAAATAAATTTCTATTTTATTTTCAATGTTAATTGTTAATATTTTAATTCAATATAATTAATTTTTAATTTTTAAAATTAAAAAACAATTAAAAAATTTAATTAATTAATTTAAAGTTTTAATCTAAATATAAAAAAGTTTTATTATATTAATAATAATAAGTTAAATTATAAATATATTAATTTAAAAAGTATATATTTTAATAATATATATTTAAAACAATTTTAATAATTTAAGATTATAATTTATAATAATTATTTGATTATTATATAGAAAGGTAGACTATCAAATAATGCCAAGCCGCTAATCTCGATTAGGCCTAGCGGTGGAATGCTACGCATCCACTTTCAACAGAATATGCCGGTGCTGATATATAGGGTTCGAACCTACTTTACAAGATTACAACACTTTACGTCGAGCTGTATGCTCATCTTCTTTGTACCAAATTGAATCATATTTCTGAAGATGCAAACACAAATGTGTAATTGTTTATCCTCTTGGGATTGATGCCTTATACTCTTGAATCCAGTCCGAGTCAGTGGGAGACTGGTCGAAGGCTTTGTCTTGCCTCTTGTTGGTAAGCGTAGAATAAGGGGCTGATTGCTAAACTTGGGTCTCAAGAGTAGGTAGTATAGATGCCGGTAATGAAAGCCTTAATTGCTACTTATTGTCCCTTCACGGTGAAGATCGAGAATATCTGGAGCGCCAAAATGATAACCGCAGGTCATATCGGGTCTTCTATTATCTCCTGTCTTTCATCGAAAGAACAAACATGGGATGAATCGTTTGGTCGGCTGTTGGCTTCTGGAGTCTGCGTCTCACGACCTCTACAGTGCTATTTCCTATTGAAAAAGGTGGCTCTTCCTCCATTCTTATCCTCAAGAGCTGTAGGACATGTATGAGTGCTGCCGAAATTGGCCTCAAGCCAAGTAAGACAACCAAGGCAATTCGAAATGCCGTGGCGAGAGCGAGTACATGTCATCTAAATAGGTCACTCAGCCCTCCCGAGGGCCATTCCAAATCATTGGCCCTACAGAAGTGCTGTCAGGTCGCTTCGTACGTAGTAGCACTGTCAAAGCAGAAATTCGGGATTGGAATGTATGGTTTATACTCCCTCACTCAATGTCGCTCTTCTGGTGCTCCTGACCTTGGTGAAGGATATGACTGCGATATATTTCCACTAGTAAACTCATCGGACTTGCTTTGACATGAACGTCAACCGCAACCTCTACAATGATGAAACAGACCCTATTACTATCCTCGTCGAACTAGTCAACAACCGCTGCCCTACGATGATACAGATTTTGACAACGAATACCCCAAAAAAGGCATAATAGGGTGTAACCCTCTCAAGAAAGCCGATGATATGGCATGCATGCCAGGCCTCCTAAAACACGATAATGATTGGCATGGAGGATGATGTCTTTGGCTTAATCTCGAACTCAGTGATTCGGAGGTATCCTGATAAGGGATGGAAGTATTTTGACAGGGGTCGGATATCCAAACCCCTGAGACCAGGTGAAAAGCTGGTGGCAAGGATTGCAAGAGCGGCTCTTCGTATATATCGACTGGGTTGGAGCTAAAAGCGAACATTCGCCACACTTCTATTGCTACGGACTCTGTCTTCTCCCTCCTGATGTCGGTGTGCGTGCAGGAGTCGGGTGACAAAAGATGTAGAGTAGTGAAGAGGGGACGAGGCAAACTATTTACAATCATGGCCATGGGGTGGTGGAGAGAGAGTGTGGTATCAGCATGACAAGATGATCTGTCTCATAAAATAAGCTTTGACACTGTTGCACAACAACATATCATCGTGGGTAGAATCGGAGGCAACCCTAACTGGTCAAAAGAGTACGGGAGTACAAACGTGTTCGTCGTGTTCTCTCGATGCAGGCAGCAAAGAGGCAAAAATAGGAGGGTAACACTTCCCTAGCACTCGATATGGTGGAAATATCAGCGTACTTGGGTCGAGGCATTTGACGTTGAGCAAAGTACGCCTGCCAAAGTGCGTCTTGAAATGATAGAGGATGAGAAACCAACGTTGATCATGTTTACAATAGATAAGCTAACAAGGCACGCAACTAGGAGTTTCGTCCCACCCCTCCTAATACGCAATTCGGAATCCCTCAATCTGAAATCCGCAGCAACGAGTCCACACGAATGATCAGCTTTGTACAAGCTTAGTGGTGCCTGGAAACGCCGCGCTGAAGAGCAAAACGGCGAGAACGTATAATTATGCTGCATCATGCTCAGGCTCCTTCTCGTCAGCTTCGACCCTCAGATCATAAGACAGGTCAAAGCACTCCGCGAGTAAAGCGTTGACACTACCTTGCCCTTCCGGAATGTCTGACCCGACCATGAATTTGCCATCCTTTCTCATGTTGTCGATCGAGGTGAGCTGTTTCGGTCAATTGATATCCCTCCCTGAACCTGCGGTAGAGAACTGTGCAGTCGCTGGGAGTCCTTACCTTCATGCTGTATGGATATAGTTCCCTGGGTGAAGAAACGCCTCCGGAGCGTTTGACTTCGACAAGGCATCTCCGAAGGGTTTGGAGTTGGTTGAAAATCGGCAAGAGCGCTTCGGATACTGGTTCCGATGAAATTATAAGGCTGTAGATATAGGCATAACTACGCCGGACGAGGTACAACAAGGTCTGCAGGAGCATTCAATGAGTCTTCTCGCATCTTGGACGACACACCCACCCTCTGTGCATGAAGATCCGCTTTATAGCCTGTTGCATCTTCAAAATTCCCGTTGATTCGACTCTCATCCCACCTGTCAAGTTGCCGCTGATAATCATACAAGTCCGTTTCCCGCAGAGACCAGGCTTGGGTCAACGAGAGCCTCTCGAGCTGATTTCTGATCGCGCATAGCTTATTATAGGTCGCTTTGAACCTCTCGTCGATCTTGCCTTGCCTGCACGGATGTCAACTCTACCGGGTCGTTGAAGGAATCGTGTCATTGTAAGAAAGCCTACCGGGTGAGTACAATGTCAGACCAAAGCAAGCATCGGTCTAACAGCCCAACAACAATTTCCTGGCCCGCAGGTGTTGTACTGTCTTCTGCCAAGAATTTTCCATCAACTGTACTTGCCTTGATCTCTTTCAGCTGGTTACGAAAGCCTTCGATTTCGGCTGCTGGGAACTGTATCCAGATTCAGCCGATTGCAGCGAATGTCATGGCCGAAATCGAACCTTTGATCGAGTATTGGCTGCCGATATAGATCGTAATATCGATACCAATCTCTCATATATAGGGGTCAATGCTGGGGAAAGGTTTGCTAGCGAACTTTGCAACTCTGCAAGAATGCTGCGGCAGGCTTCAATCCGATTCGCGAGCAATGTCAAGAGATGGGGAGAATACGTTTCTTTCCCACGCAGCAACGTTTCTCGCATGCTGTCTAATGTGTGACTGACAGAATCGAGGTCTTTGGCAGAAAAAAAGGCTGCCTCTTTTAGGTGATCTAAGAGTCGCTAAGTGTGGTCAGCAAGAGAAGTCTGACAGATGCGGAAGATCCATACTCTGACAGTCGATGTCATGGAATATCTGGACCCAGGGGAAGTCAGCCAATGGCAGGAAACGTAGCTCCGGAATACATGCTCACACGGCGGGGGCTTCATTGTTGCGACCAATGGTCAAAAAGAACAGCGATATCAGTTGGAAACAATCCTCTAGGACTCGATCCACTGCATACGGTCCGAGTCAGCTCGGCCTGTCGAGAGAAAAGGTCACGTAACACAAACGTCTGTTGGACTCTAGGGGTTTGCCATGCTCTTCTCGAATTTTGTTGAGCAGATGAACTTGCTGGACCACCTGGTCGTAGAGATCAATGACATCATACGATTTGATGTATGTCGATTTGTCTTGTTTGAGCAGGGACAGCTTGTCTCGAAGCTCAAGGACACGAGAGAGGATGGGTTCTTCGCGAGGATCCAGAGGTGTTTGGAGGGCGGGGGAATCGGTCATAATGAGGAGGATTCACAGGGCCAAGGCGCATTGCCGGGGTTTGAGATAAGACCAAGAGGTTTAGGAAAGGTATTCCTGAGCAATATGCCGAGGGTATTTGTTGTATCGGGTGTGAGGACGAAGGTCGATCGGGTCATTGCCATACTACCTAAACACGCTAGAGAGCAAGATACATGATACCTTACCTTACCCCTCGATTGTAACTTATCTTAGCGTGGAGCTAGGTGGCCAAATACGGCTAGATTGCTCACAGTCCACACAATTCAATATTGGGACTCTGTCACATCTTAGGTTCTCATCTACTGCCCAGCTCCACCGAAATACATTCGCACAATAGTGACCAAGCCATCAGACGTCATGTCTCACTCCGAGCTCGCCACCTCTTACGCTGCCCTCATCCTCGCTGACGACGACGTTGATATCACGGTAAATGCTTCCGCACTGTGCCTCGAATTGAACAGCCGCTTATTGTTTCCTGCAGCCCGACAAACTCCAAACCCTCATAAAAGCGGCTAATGTTGAAGACGTCGAGTCGATATGGACGATGCTTTTCGCAAAGGTGCGATGACCGTTACTTGCCTAAACGCTTTGCCATATAGGGTTACAGTGTCTAACGTGGAAACAGGCACTGGAGGGGAAGAACGTGAAGGATATGCTGTTGAACGTTGGGTCGGGCGGCGGAGCTGCTGCGGCTGCTCCTGCTGGGGGTGCGAGCGGAGCCGCTGCTGAGGCACCTGCGGAAGAAAAGAAAGAGGAGAAGAAGGAGGAAGAAAAGGAGGAGTCGGACGAGGATATGGGCTTCGGTCTCTTCGACTAGATGTGTGTAAAAGTTGTTGTGCTGACTCTTTTGACTTGCATTGCGAGATGCTGCTCGACATCAGTGGCCTAAAACAAACCTTAAATGTACCAGTCCAAAGCACTGCAAATGTTTGTGGTTGCGTATTATTTTTGCTTCTGTGCCTCCTGTTCGATCCTCTGCTACGATCGTATGGCCCTGGGTCGGCTCCATACCTCTGACGAGGATTTTTAGAAGGGTTTTGCTCCAATATCCTCGCCCTCTCGCTCCGATCACAGGCGACAAAACGCCTCTTTTCTTCCACTTGGTCAAATATGCTCCTTTGCCAGGTGACGCATCGCATGAGAGCTTCCCCCCAGCCGTGACGAGAAAATGTAGGAGTTTTGTTGCTCGAAGATCGGAGAATGTTTGCCTTCCCAAGCATTGACTCTTTCCTCCTGCTCCGGCCCCTTGATGTCTAACACAACGATTCATGGGTCATTACGTGACTTAATATGCAAGTCTTGGCCTTTGGTGGTATGCAATGTATATACATTGCGTCTTCGATTATGGAAGGGCTCCCCGCATATGTTGAAGGCCAACCGAATCTCCCACATCTCCTCACTCCACCACAGAATCTTGCGATTCATTGCCGTCTTTGGTATATAAGCGAAACTGGATAAAGATCACGATATCCTCGCCCATTGTCCCCAACGAGCCAATAAGCCAGGGAAGATTGGTGAGAAGGTATTGTCTCGAGACCGAGTGGAACAAAATCTGTTCTCAGTGAGTTTAATGTTTTGTAGGATAACGGGCATGTCTCATACTCCACCGCCGTAAGTAAGATTACCAAGGAGTGACAATATGAAGAACAGTAATGATAAACCTAAGAAGGTCAGGGACTATGTTTAGTTCACGCTGAACTTTGGAATTTCACCTTCACAAGATCGCTCTCTGTAATTCTTCGCGATTTGAGGTAGACGGGCACTGGAAGGACCAATTAAGCACTGCATTGAACAGAGCACCGCTCCAAGACGTACCCCAGGTAGCAAACAGCCGACAAATATCCAAGAATCAATGCTCCTATAGGTCCTTCCGTGGTGTCATCGTCACCGTCTTGAGAAATAGGCATCCATAGACCCGCCCTCCATGCGACCACCCAGCCAAGAGCACCTACGGCACACACGACTAGTACACTTAGAAGGTTCTTCAACCACTCCCTCGCTGGGCCTCCGTCTTCAGGGATCGTAGAGAGTGTCGCGGCGCCTAGAGCAGAATCGCAATGTTTGTTTGACACGACAGAAGCGCGCCTATGTGAGCCTGGTAAGCCAATGTCACTCGAATTCCGTCGATCGATTAATGGCTGGGTAGCGTCATCGGGTTGCGAACTATCGTGGTGCTCTAAAGCCTGTTTCAAAGCATGGACTCTTTTATAGTAGAGGCATTGAAGGATCAAGACAGTATCTGCTATGCAGAAGTAGATGGCGAGAGCAATGACTGTCGGCACCAGTTTGGCCCAGACTGCGCCCAAGAGGTTTGCCAGGTCTCCAACGAACCAGACTGCGAGAAAAGCAAGAGATATGCCATCAGCACTTCCTGTTTGATAGTTCTCTATGAGCTGGGGCACCTGGGTTACGGGCATTAGCATGGTAGAGAAGTAAGTGGAAGAGGGGAACAGATACAAGAACGAATATCCATGCTGCGAGCGAGATACTTCCACTTGCTCCGGAGAGGGCTTCGTTCAGCGAGAGGGTCATGCTCTCTCATGACCAATTGGGCCCCGCTTGGTTGAATTGGCAATGTGCCGAGCAGTGCTTGGGTGCGACTACAACAATACCTACTCATCCAGGACATGCAAATTAGGTGAATGATAATGCACGGGGTCGGGGTACTTGGGAACGTTCCTGGTTGTTTCCGCTTTTTAGCGCTCGGTCTCATTCGGAGTCTCGGATCTTCGGAGTCCCCAGAGTGTGGTCCGCTTATAGTTTCCTGTTTCATGTTCGTGCTGTTTCCTTCCATTCCCTCGGCTGGCCCCTTGGTTTCTTTCTTCCTAGTAACATTTAGTCACTCACCCTCTCCTCGATCGTATTCCATTGTTCATTTACATCCACCTCCTCTTCTTCCATCAAATCGAGATCAAATCCTACTGTCGTCGTTGCTTCGTCATTTTCTTCCATCACACTCGTTACCTCGTCGCCATCCCCTCGTCATTCTTAAACATCTGACGGGTTTAGATCCACATTTAAATAACTTATCGCGCTTGTCGCCGGATTACGCTTACGAATTTCTTTCACCTTGACTCAAAACCGCAAAAGCGGTCCTGACGCCGCCTCTCCTTTGCTGGGTGTCGCCCATACTGCGAATTCAAAATGCTAAGACTCGGACCCAATGTCTGTTTACTGCTCCTGTTCATCACGGCTTCTGCGGCCGCTCTAGATGTCGACAACCTCCTGCTTGAAAACCTCTTGCGGCGTCAGACCGTCCCCCTTGGGACCGCAGCGAGCCCGTCGGCCACATCAGCCAATCCTTCACCCTCGGCTGCGACTTCAACCACCCTCTCACCGAGTGCAACAGCTTCTCCCACTCCATCGACGACTGCCGACACGCCAAGCGTAACTACCAGCAATTTCGTTGTTGGCAACACAGTAGCTTCCGCACCGAATGGAGCAACAACATCTTCTACCACTGATGCCCAAGGCCAATCATCCGGAACCGCCGGTTCGACTGCGTCACCGACCGGCACGCATTCTACGACAACCACACCAAGCCCTAGCAGGACTGGCAGTACAACCCAACAGGTGCTAACCACCATCATCTCCGTCAGCGGGAGTAGTACGATCAGCAGCGTTCAAACCACCAGCCGAGTTGTAGCTGCCGATTCACCCGCTGCCACTTCTTCGGATGCGCCGGGATTGAGTGGAAGTAGTGGCAGTTCAGGCGGCTCAGGGCTTGCGCCTTCGTCCAAGAAGATCATCGGCGGTGTTATTGGTGGAGTAGGAGGGGCAATACTCTTGGGGGGGCTCGCGATCGTGGCATGGAGGATCTGGGGCAGGAACAGGCGGTCTGCTGGGAGCGATAATGATCTGATGGAAGGCTCGTCTGGACGGGAGAAGGCGAGCAGCGTCAGCGATCCATTTCGATCGAATTTGGACTCTCACCACGCCGCGCCAGTCAATACAGCTTCGAATTTCTAGGGGAAGTTGCTGTGGTCTGTGTTGTATGTATCGATTTCGCAAGCGGCATAGTACTTGCAGCTAGGATAAAGCTGTTGCATAGGCATAGGAGTCACAAATCGCTCGTAAATCCATTGTAAGGGGACTGGTAATGTGCGAGTACCACGACGTGCTTGAAAGATCGTAGCGGTATAGAATAGAGTATGGTGTTTAGTCTGATACTCCAATTATTTGGCCCTTGCCTCCACGCGTTGACGCGATCGCGCATCACCACTTTCAGTCAAATTTCTCTGCGCACCTTCTCTCATTCCCACCCTTCAATAAGGCCCACACATCCCATCGCATCATGTTCCAAGATAGCTCCCAGTCCTTCTACATCCAGCCTTTTGAGCGCAAGCCTTCCCCCTTATCGCCACGAAATCCAAATGCTTGCCCACGATTCTCGGCACCCATGATATCCGAGTCAAAAGCCAGAAGCAAGGGTAATCACAACGACAAGACACGTCCACTACAGAAACCGCTGTTGAGGTGTAAGCCGGAACAGCTACAAGATCAGAGAAGGCAGGTGTTTCTGAAGAAGGTGCGGCAGAGTGGTGACGCCAAAAAATGGGAAGAGAGGAGCGACAGAGTGACTATCTCTTGCATCAGAGATGCCTGTAATCAATACACACTGATCCTGGTTCAGATTCTACGCCAGCAATACCTTGCAGAGCAGAAAACATGGGAACATGATCAAGCCTTGTCGGCGCCAGAAGCTGCGCCCGTGTCGGAGGACGAACAGGACGAACCACGGGCCCAAGATGGCGAAGAAAATGGTCAGCAATTGTGGCCTTGTAGCCACTGGATGAGCTGACGCGTTCTAGGGGAGGTTGAGATGGTTGACATGATCATGTCTCAAGAAGACCAAGAATTCGAGGCTCTGGTTTCATTGCTGCAAGACCAGCGCGCTGAAGGAGGAGGTCACCAAGAAGCGGCCAACGAGTACGGGATTGATGACGAAGACTATGACTATGACCAATTATTTATGGACATCATGCCGGACGAGAAGCAACCTCAAAGCCGTTCTACGGAAGGAGGTGTACCAACATTGGAGGCAGAGCAAGACATGGATCTGTCGGTGGGATGATGGAGTCATCTGGGACATTACGGTTTGATGGAGCATTTCAGCATTGGCATAGCAAGGGTGGCAGGGTTTAGAGTACTAGCATGAAAGATGAAGTAAAAAGCACGTTGTGGAGGGTCAATTGTTGAAGATCATTGTTGCGGACAACTCGAGTCTACGTCGCCAAGTGCATCTGTCGCAGCATTCATATCCCCTACGAGATCAGCAGGAGGGCTTCCAGCGGCTTGCATCTGAATGTCGTATGAGCTCTCATACAAGGCACAAATCGAACAAGATGGCTCACCTGTTGCATCCGCTCTACGATGAACTCTCTATCCTTTGCATTACTGTCTGAATACCCTTTCTGCTCAAACTTCCCTACAATCTCTCCGACTAGCCTCTGCTGCTCCTCATACCTCTCCAAATCATCGGCCTTTGTCTCCGCCTTGTTCTTCGTCATCCAGGCGGGAAATTTATTATGCAACTCCTTCATAGGCTCATACAGGATCTCTTTATTCGTCAATTGCTCCATCATTCCCATCAGCATCTTATTGAGCCCCTCATCGTTGCCGGCACCTTCAAGCCCTCCGCTCTGCATTTCCTTGAGCATCTGCGCGAGCATGTTGTCGCTGTCTTCAGATTGTACGGCTGCGGTCGCTTGCTCCCCCGAGGCTTGCATTCTTTCCATTGTCTTGCGTATTGTTTCTTGAAATGGTTCTTCGGCGTTCGAGGATTGGGCACCTGGTTGTGGAGCAGCTCTCCCCTGCGCCTCGGGCCCCATTGCCTTCGCTGGATCGGCTGCAGCGCCCAGCTCTTTCATCATGGCCTCGATTTGGCCCTTCATCTCTGGCGATTCGTCCATACTGCCCATCAGCGCCGCCATTTGATCTTGCAGCTGTTTGCTGAACTCTTCAGCCCCCGCGTCGGAGACCCCGGGCTCTTTCATCGTTTCCACAGGTCCTGGCAGAGGTTTACTTTGGCTTTTGATGGTGTTGTCGATTTGTGTAGCGGAGAACTCATCGAGCATATCTACCCTGTCAGCGGGCGAGGACACGGCGAGTAGGAGGCCAAAAGCTTGCCATCTAGGTCGTCCAAATCATCTTCATCTGGATCTGGAACATCCTCAACAACGGGGTTGCTTGTTGCGGTGGTATTTGGGGTCTCTTCTGCGCCACGTTGGCGCTCAGGATTGTCCATGGTATTATGCGTCTCTAGTTAAACAACTGCACAACATCTTCGCCCAAGCAGATGTCTGTCAAGCTTGAATCCGGTAATGCGTAGAGCGAAGCTTTGCAAGTTTGGGGCCGAGGTCAGAAGAACTGTGGCGTTATAGAGACGCGCTACAATGCCACCTCGAATTCCGGGCATTCATGCAGTCACTTCACCCGTCGAACTTCTTCATTCCACATCTGTCACTCTTCATTGTGCTTATTTCTCACCCTACCTGCCTTAGAAGGCCACCCCTGCAGCTTCCCTTCTTCCTTTCACTACATGTTCAGCTTCGGACCAGCTCCGCCCACCAGTCGCAATCTCACTACTTTCCATTCCACAAGTCGTTCCAACTTCAATTGGAGTAATTTGTGAAACGCGAGTAGCCATCACAGCATACTCCCTTCCCTTTGAGCTACCCAGGAATTCTTCATACCGCCTGAGCCCACGGAGGGTCGGATCCGACTTTCACCATCTTATCCGACCAGGAGGTGAGGATGTCGTTGTGTCAGAACCGTCTACAGGAGGAGAGGTTTGATACCCTGCAAAGGTAGCTGACAGCCTGCTTCCCATACTGATGAGTCTTTGCATCGGTAGGAAGCAATGGCGACGTGATCATCCCTTCGGCTTCTTTGCCAAACCTGTCCGCACGCCTACAGGGGCCTTGGACTTGAAGAAGTGGGAGTGCGGTGTCCCCGGCAAGGACAAGACACTCTGGGAGGGAGGGCTGTTCAAGCTGGATGTGCTATTTCCTGACGGTGAGCCACACTCTGTTCGGAAATCGGACGCCTGAAAGCTTATGTGCTTGCGATAGAATATCCTACAAAGCCACCGAAATGTACTTGGAACCCACGAAACCCTTTGGACTGCTCTCTTTCCTGACGTACATTTAGGCAAATTCGTACCGCCTCTATTTCACCCAAACGTCTACCCCTCCGGGACTGTCTGCCTATCTATCCTGAATGAAGAAGAGGGGTGGAAGCCGGCAATCACCATCAAGCAGATCCTCCTCGGCATCCAAGATCTACTCAATGACCCAAATCCAGACTCGCCAGCGCAAGCAGATGCATACAACCTCTTCAAAAAAGATCGTCAAGCGTACGACAAGAAGGTGAAGACTATCGTGAGGGATAACCCGACACCATGAATGCAGTGCGATCTGAGAGAGGTAGTGTGGCGCGGTACTGGGCATGGGTTGATGGACTTATCGGGCCAGAGGCAAGGGGAGTGCGACTGGGGAGATTATTGACGTCTTTGATGATAGATCATGATGCCATGAGAGAAGGCGTGGGGAATATTGAGCTTGGTTTGATAGCATATGGCGCTGCGGACAAAGCGAGGTAGGGAGACAACAGGCGGCATTTTCGATCTTAGAAGCAAAGCTCATGGGCTATCTTAGCTTCCGCATGCATAGAAAATGGCCTGGAAACTTGCAATGCATTGCCGTAGAGTCTCTCTGTACAGTGACACTCACATTTCTTTTTACAAGATCGAGGGGATCGAGTAATACTAACATACATTAGCGTACTCTTTATCTTATCGGACTGTCACGTGAGACGAAGGAACGACCGCTTTCCAGAAACCGAAACCGAATACCACATCGACACCCTTTGACTCATCTCTGCTCTGTTACAATTCCTTGAATTTGCTCTCTTCGCTCTTTTTTCTCGATAGAGAAACAGTTCGGCGAAGATACATCCCATAGAACAGCAATAGCTAGTAATTGGACTTTGGCTCTGCCGTCAAAATGTGTGGCATATTCGCCTGCCACCATCATCCCGATGTCCGAAACTTCAAGCCCACCGCCTTGAAGATGGCGAAGGCCGCTCGCCATCGCGGCCCTGACTGGAGTGGGAATTTTATGGCGAACAAGACAATACTAGCCCACGAGAGGTTAAGTATTGTTGGCGTTGGCAGGCTCTTCTCCATCATTCACGAAGAACTTGCTAACCGACTAAAGATTCTGGGGCCCAGCCGTTGGTAAATGAGGATGGATCCCTCGCTTTGGCCGTCAATGGAGAAATCTATAACCATAGAAAGCTACGGAAGCATCTCAAACACCCCTATGACTTCAAGACTCACTCCGACTGTGAAGTCATAATGCCACTGGTACGATGGCTTCCTCCCACAACAGCACAGCTCATTGTGGTTCTGACCCATAGTAGTATATGGAACACGGAATCGACGCTCCCAAATTCCTGGATGGCATGTTCTCATGGGTCCTCTACGACAAGAATGAAGACCGCACCATAGCAGCAAGAGATCCTATCGGAATCACGAGTTTCTACCAAGGATGGTCGAGCCAGATACCAGGAGCAGTATACTTCGCATCGGAACTGAAATGTCTCTTTCCCGTCTGTGACAAGATCAAGACATTCCCTCCCGGCCATGTCTATGATTCAGCTACTGATAGGGTGACTCGGTATTTCGTTCCACCATGGTGGGATCCGGCCAAAGTCCCTGCCACCCCGATCGACTACAAGTTGATCAGAACATCTCTCGAAAGATCTGTTCGGAAACGACTGATGGCTGAAGTACCTTACGGTGTGCTTCTGTCCGGCGGCTTAGACTCGAGTCTGGTGGCCGCAATAGCGCAGCGAGAGACGTTGAGGCTTCATGCAGCATCGATGGGTACCGCCAACGGGTTTGGTGACCACGAGAAGGAGTCTAGCGAAGATCTTGTTGGTATTGACGATGATGACAAGCTTTCCACTGTGACTTGGTTGCCGCAGCTGCATTCCTTTTCCATTGGATTACCGAATTCGCCAGATACCAAAGCCGCGCTGGAAGTGGCCAAATTTCTTGGGACGAAGCATCACAGCTTCAGCTTCACCATCGAGGATGGTCTCGACGCTCTGTCTGATGTGATTTTCCACCTCGAAACCTACGATGTGACGACCATCCGTGCTTCCACTCCTATGTTTCTACTGAGCCGCAAGATCAAAGCAATGGGAGTAAAGATGGTGTTGAGTGGTGAGGGGAGCGATGAGATATTTGGCGGCTATCTCTACTTCCATGCTGCTCCAAACAAGGAAGACCTTCATGCGGAGACCGTTCGTCGTATCAAGAACCTTCATCTTTCAGATTGCTTACGAGCCAATAAATCGACTGCGGCGTGGGGTGTGGAAGCACGAGTGCCGTTTCTCGACAAGGACTTCTTGGATATCGCAATGAACGTAGACCCCGCCGAGAAAATGATTACCAAAGACCGGATGGAGAAATATATCCTCCGCAAAGCATTCGACACTTCCGACGACCCCAAGGCAAAACCTTATCTCCCCAACAAATTTCTTTGGCGCCAGAAGGAACAATTCAGCGACGGTGTAGGATATGGCTGGATCGATGCACTGAAAGATAATGCCGAGCTGCACGTCACTGACGAGATGATGAAGCATCCCAAAGCCGAATGGGGCGATGATATTCCCGATACAAAGGAAGCGTACTGGTACCGAACCATGTTTGATGAGCATTTTCCGGCTTATTGTGCGTCGACTGTGATGCGCTGGACGCCGACGTGGTCGAAGCAGACGGACCCTAGTGGGCGGGCCATCGCTGCGCATGTTGCCAAGTATGATAAAGGGATGTAGCTTCCCGGTCTGTTTTTGGAAGGTTTATTTGCTCACCTGCACAGTTCTGGGAATTGCCCTGTACACTTGCTTTTCGATGGACCAAGCGAGGAGTCGTGATGGATGGCATTGCATAGATCTCATAAGTCAATGGACTCGCTATAGATTTGCTCTGCTCTGGACCATGGGCTTATGTCCCGACCGACGTCATGGGTCAAGTCCATCATGATCTCTCATTCTTCTGGGAACATTCATAGCTCAAACATGAAGATCCAGGTTTAAGGCCCAATTGAACTAATGTCACAGTTGCATCTCTCCTTTAAAATCAATGATACGATACCCAACCACGTATCTACGCAAAAGAACCTTCGGATTTATTCCCCCACGGAGTTTCCCATAGGATCCTCAAAAAGGATCCATCCTAAGTATTGCACTCTAAAAATCATCGCCCCGGCTAACAACCTCCTTCACATTCGGCCGAAGCAATATCGTCTGCGCCATCATCAGCGATTGTCCCCCAAAACGCAAAGCATAGAAGGCTGCTTACATGTTCAAATTGTGCGGTGTACGACCCTTTGACATCGCAGAGAGGTGGATACGCTTCCACAACCCCACTGGACACAAGATTGTTTAGGCCGAGCAGATACTTGTCATGACCCAACCGATCGAGATATCGCCGACAGAAGGGTAATGTGCCAAAATTCTTGGTGATGGTATTCAAGAGACTTCGCGCGGATGAAACCCGTAGCGCAACGTTTGGTGCGTCGGAGCGCTTTGCGTAGTGTGATGTTTCCATCTATGCCAAGTTAGCATGATAAAGGTGAATCAGGGTGGATACAGCCCTCACATCATCCCTGACATAACCTTTCCCGGTGCTGCCAAATGTCTCGATAGCGAAGATCTCTCCTTCTTCCATCTTCGTCTGGTCGCTGCTCTTCACAATCGGTACGCTTTTTCCGCCGTGAATGCTGTATTGCACGATGTCGTGCCCGTTGAGGTTTCGGATGCACTTAACAGGAAGGGATTGCCCCCCCAACTCGACCTCATAGCTCTCCATGGCTTCTTGGATTGCGGCGCCGATGTCACCTACTCGGACGTCGATTCCTGCTTCCTGGTCAAGGTCAATAGGAATCCACATCGGATAAAAGACAGCAACGTACTCTAACGCCAGTATTCGTAGCATCCTTTACCGCAGCCAACAGATTATCATAAACGGGATTGAATGTCATAGTAAAGGCACTATCCACGATCCTCCCATTGATATGAGCACCGAAGTCCACTTTCATCACATCATCCTGCTGTAATATCGTTTTGTTGCCCGCATTTGGCGTGTAATGCGCAGCACAGTGGTTGATGCTGAGTCCAGTCGGAAACCCCATCCCGCCCTTTATGTTATCACCTTCTTCGAGCCCCTGATGGCCTGTTAATGCTCTGACACCGTCCTCGATGCCTTCGGCGATTTCTGTCAAGGATTGGCCCGGCTTGATGTTCTTCTGCGCCCAATGCCTGACCTGTCTGTGAACTTCCGCTCCTTGACGATAGTCGCTTAGGAACTCGTTGTTCATACGGTCTAATTGGCGCTTTTCTTCGCTAATGGTACGGAAGTTGTTTTCGTTCTTATATTCAGAGATTTCTCCCTCTGGATATTGGCCATTGGGAAAGAGATGTGAGACGGCGACTCGAGGTGGCGATGTTTGTGTTTTGCTTACGCCCTTCTTTTTCTTCGGCTTCCTCTTCTTTTTCTTCTTTGCAGCTGTGAGAGTATCAGCAATGATCTAGGCCATTTCGCTTTGGTTACCTACCGCCAGTGGGTCCAGCTTCAGCGTTTCCCCCTTCGTCATCTTTCTCCTCGTCCGAGTCTTCAATATCGGCCCTGGCTGGATCTTGACTGCCAGCACCGTTCACATGGCCATTTGAACCGTCCACTGAGATGTCTTAGCAACGACCAAAGACGAGACGGTGAGCAACTTGCGCCCCATGTTCTCAAGCCCTTCCGCCGCCTGGGCTGCCATTGCGCCCCAAAGTCCCCGTACTACAATCTGAAGGCCTTCTGAAAACCAGAAAGGATATTGACGACCTGGAACAAGGATGTTCAACGGATGTTAAAATTCTGGAAGCAAGAAAGGTCGCGTATCACAAGATTAGTAGAAAAAGTGCTGTTCGGAAGATTCGCGAAAATTGAGGTGGGGTTGAGTGTACGAGGCCCTCGGAGACTCGGAGGCTCGGATTGCTGCCGAAGCCCGAAGTTGATTCCACTGAAGGAATTGCCGAATTGGATCACGATCGTCATTCAAGACAAGCTTCACAACTTTTGGTCCATGCTATTTTCAACTTTCTTCCCACACACGTTAGGAATTGGATGAAATCAGATCCAGCGCTTTCAGCATGAGGCATGCCATTACACCGCCCATTCTGCGCCACGGCAGTCAGCTTTCGATACATTGTACCTCGCCACACTGCGACCTTCCACACAACAGCAGCATGGAGGCACGAACCGACGAGCTTCTACGAGATATTAGGTCTTGAGCTAAACGCGTCCACCAGGGACATCAAGAAGTATATCCACATCCATCCTCATCTCCTCTACCAACTAATCCAATTCAGACAATTCTACAACCTGTCCAAAACTCACCATCCGGACCGCAACCCATCCGACCCTACCGCTGCAGAACGTTTCGTGAAGATCTCAGAAGCCTACGCAACTCTAGGCAGCCCGCATAAACGTGGGCGCTATGACAGATCCATCCAAAGTTCCCACCCATCACCCCGCCAAAACCCCCCAGGCTCTCACTCCAGCGCCTCCACACCCTTCGGATCCAGGCCTGCGAGTGGGCTGAGCAGACGGCGCACCCAGTTCAAAGGCCCACCCCCAAGTTTCTACCGCAACGGCGGCTGGGGCGCTCACGGTAGCCGGCGGCAATCCCAAGCCGAAGGCTCGAGCAACCCATCCCGTGGTCGAGCAACAGGCACGAGTCCCGGGGGTGGAATGGGGCATGGGCAGGATCAGGCGGGGTTCAGCAATGACGTTCCGCATTTTGACCAGGATGGGCATTATCGAACCCAGGAACAGCAGGATCGGAGGAGGATTCGGAGGATAAGGGAGGAGAGTGTAGAGTTTAGTGAGGGAGGGGGGATGTTTTTGAGGTTTTTAATGACGAGTGGAGTGGTTTTGCTCGCGTTTTCGGTACCCCTTTTGGGCGCAGGTCCGGAGCCTGCCGAGAGGACGAGGGAGAAGGTGTCAAATGCGTAGATAGGACTGGGACTGAAATGTCCGTCACTATGAGCCATGGGTCCACCTGTTGAACTTCATGTTTGCTTGCGAGGCATCACGGTACAGTAATCTACTGACAGCAGCATTGCTCTAATACATCTCAATTACATACGCTACAATGAAGCAGATAACATCTGCATGGTTGGTTTGGGATTGATCTCGCGACACATTGATCACCGACCTGGTTTGGACTTTGAGCCCGACATCTGAAACCCACGTTCTGGAAGCTAAGCCTCGAATTCGAAGCTTGTCCCGACCTGCACATGATTAGTCCACAGTGTACCAGTATGTCAAACCGAATACGTACTTTGTGAGCAGCCTCATTCATGTTCTGAGTGTCGAGCGAAGCGCCGAGACCAAGTGTGAAGCCAGGTCGGAGCTTCACGTTATACGCCAGGCCGACAATACCTCGGTCGTTGACTTTGGCCTATTGTAGCGACAAGATCAGTATTGAAACAAATCGAAGGATCAGGGACATACTTTGGCAAATGATGTGGGGTCCAAGCGGTATTTGCTGGCCACTTCCATACCGACATTGTTGCTGCCTTTCGAATCCCAGGTAGCTTTGGCGCCAGCCTCGACTTGAGAGTTGACCTTGTGGTAGTATGATGCGGCGAATACGCTCAAGCTGTTTGAAGCGGTGATGACCGCGCTGTACTCGGGAGCTGTGTATCCGATAGCCGCAGAGTACTTGGTGATGGCTGCTTTTTGCACGTCGTAACCGGCCTCCGCACCGACCAGGAAACCCTCGTGGCCAAGCACGGCGTCAACGTTCGCCACAGGACCCTTCATCAAATCGAAGAACGCTCGGATGGTGAAGTTTGACTGCTTAAAGTGGAGATTGGCCTTGGCACCGAACTTCTGGGAACTTGGCACGAAGTCTGTGATTGCCTCTGCCTTAAGTCCCTTGGCGATATTGTTGTCGAGTTCAAACTTAGACGTGAGGACGTTGGCCGTCGTCCATGATTGCGTGAGGGTCAAGCCTGAAGGGCAACAGAGCATCAGTACCGTTGCATTTCAGGGCTAAGGGTGACGGAAAGTTTGGTGCGAGTAGAGATGTGGAAGACAACAAAGTGAATCGAATAACGTACCAGAGGAAGCGTCCGCATATTTCCCCTCAATCTGTCATAGTGAAGTCATTGGTATGTGGATTCCCTCGATAGCAAGTATGAGGAAGCCTACAGAACCGCTCGTAGCACCCTCATGGGGCATCTGCCCCTTGACGTTGAAGCTCACGCCATTGGGAGCTTTGGACTTGACATCGAGCTTTGCTGTGCCAAAAGTTAACGGAGAGGGAGCCGGTAGTAGCCAGATGGGCAATTACCGGCGGCAATATGATAAAAGTCTTTGCTGAGGAGCTGCGGGACTCCCAGTCAGCTTGGGGTGAACAAGGACAGCTTCTTAGGACGCAAGGATGGCCAAACTTACGTCGTTTGCTGTTTTGGAGATATCCGAGAAAGCTGGAGGAGCAGCCATGTTTGACTGACTGATTGATTGGTTAGATCAATTGAGGGTTAGATGAATTGAAAAGAGGCTGACCGAGGGGAGTGGTTATGAAGCTGGTTAAATGCGCGGTGAGAAAAAAAGAAAAGAAAGCGCGGAACGGTGCCCGTCAATCAGGGGGCAGTGGGGCACGTTCTCTAGGCAGTGGACCGTGAACTCGATTGGAGGATAGAGGCGATGGAAATCAAATGTTGACAATGTATAATAATTGTCAACTCAAGCAAAGCTGAGCTACACTCATGGCTCCTGCTTCTTTGACAACGACTACCCTTAAGGCCTCCTCCCGGCTCGATGTACCAAAGGGGGCCTCTGCCAGCTTGGAAGGAGACCACTTCTTCTGGGCCTATACCGAAGAACCCCACCGCACACGGAGACAAGCAATCATCAAGGCCCATCCTGAGGTCGGCAACGGCTCTTTGAAACCCAAACTACAATGGAGCTGACCATGTAAATCAGGTCACCAAGCTCTGTGGTCCAGAACCCCTCACAAAATACCTGGTGGTAGCAGTCGTCACACTTCAATTGACCTCTGCAATATGTCTTCGAAACACACCCTTTATGTCCTGGACATTTGTCCTTACAGCATACATCATTGGAGCCACAGCGAACCAAAATCTGTTCCTCGCAATCCATGAGATCTCTCACAATCTGGCCTTCAAAAGCCCCATTGCCAATCGACTAGTTGCCGTCTTTGCAAATCTACCCATTGGCCTTCCGTACAGTGCTGCATTCCGGGTTGGGAATCCCCTCGATCTCATAGAATACCGAACGTTTCGACTGACAGTATTAGCCATACCACCTCACCCACCACAAATCACTAGGCGTTGACGGTCTCGACACCGATCTCCCCACAGCACTAGAAGCCTTCTTCCTCGACTCGGTCCTTGGAAAAGCATTCTTTTGCACCTTCCAAATTCTCTTCTACGCCATCCGCCCAATGATAGTTTACCAGCTTCCAATCACTCAAATTCACCTGTTCAACATAGTTGCTCAGATCGTGTTTGACTGTCTGCTCGTGAAGTACGCTGGCCCGAAGACACTTGCATACCTGATCTTGAGCTCCTTCTTCGCGGGCTCACTGCACCCTTGCGCTGCGCATTTTATCGCTGAGCATTATGTGTTCGGACAGCAAGTCAGAAATCCCAAGGACCCATCGAATGTGGTTCCTGTTCCTGAAACATACTCGTACTATGGGCCCTTGAATCTCTTGACCTATAATGTTGGGTTGCATAACGAACATCATGATTTCCCTGCTGTCCCATGGTCACGTCTGCCCGTGTTGCATGAGATGGCAAAGGACTTCTACACAGATCTGCCACATCATACGAGCTGGACTTGGGTGATATGGCGATTTATCTGGGACAGAGAAGTTGGGTTGTGGTGTCGAGTGAAGCGTAAAGAGGGAGGCAGGAAAGTAGGCGGCTGGCGGGAGGATGAATTAGGGTCAAATGAAAAGAAAGGGACCACGATCCCTGGTGTGCAGTGATTATTTCACCAGATTCTGTCTTTTGAGCTCTATGTAAATATACCTATCTACGACACACAGCATATATGGCTATGGGATAGATCTCATGAAACACTCGGAGAACTCGTTTGCGTGCCATCGATTTTCCGGAGAACACCGTCGTCATTGGATACTCGACCCAGAACGTAGGAATACAAGGCTATCTCATTGAGCACTCTCTACGTGCTCCACGATTCCAATCAACCACAAAGCTGCATGCACGCTCACACTGTTCGTTCTCCAGTATCGCTTTCCGAATCATCCAGTATCGCTTTCCGAATCATCCAGCATTGCCTTGCGAGCTCCTCGCCATCACACATTAAAGCGTGTTCTTGATTGCCATGAAATGACCCCGACCGGTCTTTTCTCTTCCTCCTTCCGCTCATCCTCCCCTCCCGCCAGCCTGCCCCACCAGCTCTTATCGCCTCCGGTATTAGAAAAAAAAGTACGCGAGCAGGAAACTCAGCAAGCACAACGCCGCGACGATCTGAACCGGCACTCCACCGGCAGGTTGCTGCTGGACACCCATGCCAGTCGTGCCGGTGGTGATCCGCTCGCGAGAATCCTGGTTCACAGCATCCATCTTTCGCTGCCTAAGTCCTTGCTCCTCGACTTGAGTTGTCAACCTCGCGATTGTTGATTTTGCTGCAGCAAGCTGAGCGCGTACGTCATCGCCGGAGCTTGGCACGGCGTTGGCCACACTTGATGCAGCAGCGCCGAGGGTCGATGATGTCGAGGCTGCTGCGTTGTTCGCGGAATCTGCGACGCTCTTGGTATCGTTCGGAGGGTTGGTGGACCGAGTATTTGGAGTAACAGCTTCTTGAGACGGGGAGCCGAATGCAGGAGAGGAGCCATAGGCGGGTGGTGCTTCGTCGCCAAGGTGCTTATATACTGTTAGTAGCCTAGAAAACAGAAAGATCCAGGAATCAACGAGGACTCACGGTGCCGTTGACCTGTTTGTTCATGGGGGTTCCGGAGCTGCCATCGGCAGGCAAGAATACAACTCGAATCTTCTTCTCTTCTATCATTTCCTTTGCGGTTTTTTCAACATTTTGCCACTATTTCAATCAGCGAGCGGATCATTGAAAACATACGCTGCTGGCTTACAATAGCGGTGACACTGCCCAAATCCCGCTCAGGAGAAATAGCAATGGACTGAACGAGGAATTTGTCACGGCATCTAGTGTCTGGAGGAGGGTCTTCTCTCATCGCCTGGAGAAGCACTGTAACATCCTGTCAGCCGAAGCGACCTCGATTGGGTGTTATTTGCGTGCCCTGGACTTCGACTTCACTGCCAACTTCAATCCGGCCTGCCCGCGCTATTAGCATTAATAACCCACAGGATGTCATATTGTATGCCCTACCTGAATTGGGGCGGACACAGTATTGCTTGGGAGCAGTGGTTTTGACCTGGAAAGGATGCCGTCAGACTGGATGCATCGTAGAAAAACGCTACCTCGGGCATCCAACCTTGAAGGCTATTGGCTCACTGCTGTGGTTCCCCAGCCGCAGTAATTGTGTGACTAGAGGGATCAGTATGCGCGATGTAGCACGAGGACGTGACAACTTACCTTCATGCGTAAAGGGGCGACGAAAACCGAGCTCTGGGGGATTCAATGTGACCGACATGTTGGTCGTCTACTCGTCGGACTTGATACTGGGGCACAAAGCCTGGTCGCTGTTTAACAACGGATATAGGATGTTCGGCTCAGCGGATGTGATGCTAGCAATCCAGTGGAGATACGTAAGAGCACGGAGTAAATCGAGTAGAATACCGTTGATTGAAAAGAAACGGAGTCAAGCAGGGACGGGGTTGACTAGATAGATAACCTAAGCTACTAAGGTTCCTCATGCATGGATGGTTTTCATAAATCCTTGGCACTGGCAAAACTTCGGTGCGTTATGCACGAGGGGCTTATATTCAAGTCTTTAGGCGCCGGGAATAGAAACTCTTGAGTCTTTACAGGTCGATTCTCACCAAAGTAACACTCTCTCTTCATTTCTTCTTGAGGTCTTACTTCAATCCCATAATCAGGTCACCGACATGGCTTCCACAGACTTGGACGTTTTGACAGATATGGGCTTCGAGAGCCCTAGAGCAGAAATCGCAGTAAAGAAGTCCGGAGGACGTGCGTACCCCAAAGCTTCGAACCATCTATGTCTACTCAGCTTCTGAGATTCTGACCTTTGAGCAGTGCAAGGAGCTCTGGAATGGCTCGAAAAGAACCAAGAAAAATCCCTCGAAGAAATCACTGTGTCTGAGGCAGCATCAAAGGCCGAGACTGATCCCAACACTGAAGCCCCCGATCTTAAGCCGGGCGAGGAGGCCAAGTCGCTTGTATGCAACGACTGCGGACGAAAGCTGAGAAGCCATGCTCAGGCAGAGTTTCATGCAACAAAGACACAGCACATGAATTTCTCTGAGTCGACAGAGGAGATAGCACCATTGACGGACGAAGAAAAGAAAGCGAAGTTGGAAGAGCTTAGGAAGAAGCTTGCGGAGAAGCGTGCTGGTGGATCTGAGCAGGATAAGATAGACAAGAAGAAGAACGAGGAGATCCGGCGGAAGAGCACAAAGGAGACTCAGGATATCAAGGAAGATCTAAAGAAGAAAGAGCAGCTGAAAGAAGGTCGGTGAGAATGTTTGCCTTGCTACCACGGAGCTGACGGTTTCGTTAGCGGCCGCTAAGAAGAAGGAGAAACAGGATGAGATTGCGGCAAAGCAGAGGATCAAAGACAAAATCGCGGCCGACATGGAGGAGAGGCGATTGAGAGCCGAGAAAGCGAAGGCAGAGCGAGAAGGCCGGGCACCACCTACTGCTCCAGTCGCTACTCCGCTCGCCACGACCAGTGGGCCAGTGGTCTCTAAACCAGCTTCCGCTTACACGCAATCCCGACTGCGTTTACAGCATCCAGGGGGCAACATGCAGAAATCCTTTGATGTTGACCAGACTCTTTTCGAAGTTGCTGCTGCTGTCAAGGAGGAAAGTGGCTTCGAGATCACAAGCTTCACGCAAAATTACCCCAAGAAGAGTAGGTCTTGCACGTCTTTCATCTTACGATAGCGATGCTGACATTTCATTTTCCTAGCATGGAACTACGAAGATTTCGGACAAACGCTGAAGGAACTATCCCTGACACCCAGTGCCTCGCTAATTGTGAAGTAATGGACTCACCTTTTCGACCTTTCCATGAATCATGATTGCATAAGCGTGGCGTACTGCGTCCGGGAAGGGCTTTGCATAGAAACAAAGGAGTGATACCTTGTGATCATTAGGATATCATGGCACGTGGTCGGAGGATGCTAAGAACGAATGAGAATTGACTACAGTATTCAAGTGAGGGTTACTGGAAACTCCGTAGATCAGCAAGCAGCGGACAACGCATATAGTTTGATCATCTCCAAGATCATGCTGTTTCTATGAATTTCGTAGATACGCACGTGACCCGGGATCTACCGCGCGTCCTAAACGCGACATTTCAACCCCTAGGGCAACCTTCAAACTTCGTGAAGCCAACCCACATTTTTGCCTGGTATATGTTCTATTGTTGTTGACATGACCAAGGAAAACCAGCCTCGAATATGCCTGGACAAGGCGAGCAGCATAAAGCTGTTGGGGCCACGACCACAAATCCATTCGAGGAGGTGAAGCCTCACGTCAGCGAATACACTGCTCAAGAGATAGCTACACTCTCGAGTCGTCTAGAGAAACAGCTAGGTCCAGAATATATATCATCAAGACCTGGGGCTGGGGGGGGGAAAGTACATTATCTTTCGGCAGATAAATGCATCAATCTCGCGAATGAAGTCTTTGGTTTCAATGGATGGTCGAGCGGTATCCAGCAAGTTCAGATCGACTTCGTATGTCGACAGATGCTCAGGCACAATCGAGAAAGAGTCTGACAAGATTCAGGTTGATGAAAATCAGACTACGGGCAAAGTCAGTCTCGGTCTTTCTGTGATAGTCCGAGTAACACTGCGAGATGGTACTTTTCATGAAGTAAACACTGCCCAGTCCAGCAATCTTGGAACAAGATGCTAATCTTCTACAAGGACATCGGATACGGACACATCGAAAATTGTAAGGGTAAAGCGCCTGCGTTCGAGAAGGCAAAGAAAGAAGGCACCACAGACGGATTGAAAAGAGCTTTGCGGAACTTTGGCAATCTCCTTGGGAATTGCGTCTATGACAAAGATTATGGTTTGTTTCAATGTCCCTTCTCGAGAAGGGTAGGGCTAACGGGTTGGATGTCGAAGTGGCCAAAGTGACCAAGCTGAAGATTGTCCCTGTATGGAAAGCTTTCTCATAGAAACGGTCATGCTAATCTTGACTAGACGAAATGGGACCCAGAGAATCTACATAGACATCATGATTTTGCGCCAGTAAAGAAGGAGGTAGTGACGGATGTCCACGCTCAACCGCCAGATCTACCACAGTGGAAGAAGGGGATACCGATGGCGACGGATGATACACAATTGAGAAGTGAGTATACTTCAGGCAAAATCTCCTTCACATAGCTAACCTGTCAATTAGCTATGAGTGGAAATGGGGAGGACGAATTCGGAAGTACTAGATGCAGTGTCCTCGTTCTACAATCATAGGCTAAGCAATCCAGGCGATGACTTCGACGAAGCAGATTTCAGCGTACCAAGTGGAGATCATCCTGATGAGATTTCTTTGGATTCACGCGTCTCTTCCGAGCATCTTCGACGACGGAACAGCCTGTCCAACAGGGACCATCCCCAGAATTCTGCCTCAAGGGAGGACAATCGTACACCAAGAGTCGAGTCTTCACTCACAAGAAACCAAACTGGGGCTGCAGCGCCAGGACCACAGACACCAAATAACAGTTATGGAAACGGGCGACCACAATCAGCAAATCCGATGAACGCACAGCGAGACCCTGTTCAAGCCCAACGGCCAAGAGTACCACCATTCCCACAGCAAACAATCGCGAACCCACCGATCGCCGCTCAACCCGTAGCCCAGCAACCGCTGCAAAACAAACAATCTATCGCCCACCCGTCACCCGAATCTAGCCTCAGCGCCGACACCTCCCTTGGATCCCAACATGAGCCTCCCGTCGGCTTCTTCACCGCCCGCGCCGCTGAATCCCTTCAAAACGCTCAAGGCTTCCCCCCCAAGGCTCCAGCATTCGATCCTCATCTTGAATCGCCCTCAATCCGCAAAACAGCCGGCGTAGACCACACCAAAACCAAACCGATCAACCGCGAAGCCCTTCCTTCCCCAGCAGTGGCAGTCCCACAACGCTCTAACTTTGTAAACCCGCAAACGGATAAGGCGAGGAAAGTAGGGATGCCTAGCGCGGCTAGTCCGCTGCAGAATCGAGGTAGCTATAAGCCGCCGATGATGAAGAGGCCAGCTGAGGGTGGGAGGCCGGCGTTGGGAGATGTGACGAGTGGGGCTGTCAATGTACCGAGTGATGCCGGGGGGGAGGTGAAGAGGCAGAGAGTAAGCGTGGAAGGAACGGGCAATGGCGAGGGGATGTTGAATGAATAACTCCATCCGAGTGGGCATTGCTTGGTGCTCGGCGCTTGATGCTGCTGGATTTGCTTTTGGGTGATATAATGGGAACTTCACACTGCGTTTTAGCGATAGAGTAGGAGAACAGACTTGAATTGGAAGAGGCATCTCGTTAATCTTTTTCCTGTGTAGTGAAGACGACTGCTTCGATCACTTTTGCTAGTCGAGATCATTCTCCTGCTTGATCTTATTTCAGGTGTCAGCTTCCCTGGCGTCTGAGCATACCCATGCGCGATGCCGTTGTCTGAGAAAGATCCAGGGCCATACAAATGTTCGTGCTTATCTGCTGAAGGCGTGGCGTCTCCCGACTCCAAGGCATAGCAAGCGCGATGTCATCGTCGAAAAGCGACACAAGTGCAGGGCTCTTCGTTCATGTTCACTCTTTGGATGGGGACGTTAGTGTTTTAATAGTTCGCAGGCGCGATACCGGCGTCCAGGAGCAGACTTGGGCAGGGTCGCCTCTACCCTGTTGCTACTCCCGATGGCATTCAGGATATGGAAAGGCGACACAAGTGTCCGCAAAAGGGTTCTAGGCGCGATGTGTGTGGGTGGAAAGGGTCATGGAGCGCGATCATGTCATTATCTGTTTAGGACTTGGGCGTGAAGCCCAGTGATCTTTTCAGAGTAAATCGATTGCTATTTGTGACTTGCTATCTTCTCATCTAAACACGGACCCTGTAATGAATGCAATGGCTGACCAACACACATAGCAGCAAGAATTGAGGACCCCATTTTTCCTCCTGACGTCTCCCCTACCCCTATTTTCGCCACTTGAATTTTCCGTAGTCTCCAGCGTGCAATATCTGCGCCATCGAGAGAGAAAACTTCGTTGTTCTGCAACATTTCTCACCCCCTATTTTCACCACTGTATTTTTTCGTGAATTAACATAAAGTAAAAGGCAAGTCTATCTGCGAGGTCGAGCGCCGGCGTTGCACCTACTTGCCAGCGTACTGGCGACGAGCCGCCGAGCCGGCATCAGTGGTGTTTGAAGAACCCTGCAAAAAGGCGGGAAGAGCTGGGCCAGAGCTTCTATTGCCTGTATCTCGACGAGTGGGTCGAGGCTTTGCCATCGGTGGTGCCGAGGAAAGGGAGGATGCTGTTAACCGACGGGCTGCAGCGCCAGCGTCTACAGAAGGACTGGATTGTCGTAGGAAGGCCGGCAGCGTTGGGCCCAAAGGGTCTCGAGTGGAAGTAATCAACGCTGTTCTGGTACCGAAAGGGTTTCGAGTCGCTGGTGTGCGATTTGTCGTGTCAGGAGTGCTGTTGGTTGTTTGATTTGTTGTTCTAGGAGCCATTGCAATTGGCTCATCTCTAATCGTCAGCCTCTGGAAGCTTTCGACGAGGGCGGCTGCACGTGGCACACGCTTGTTCCCCCCCGGGAGGTTGTGCTCGCCTATGATGAGGTCTCGTTCCTCTTCAAGCCGTCTTGAGATGGATTTGTTTGTTTTCGGTACAGGTAATGGCGTAGAAGTAGAATTAGTAGTAGTAGTCTGGATATCACGAAGCTCAGACACTTCTGATGGCTGGACCAAGGACAAGCCTACGTTGTTTTCGATCAGGGCGTTCCCTGCTGAGGATGGCGTTGCCTCGTGCCGCGGCTGTGGAGGTAGCAAAGTATCCCCCATGTCTGATGGCTGAGTATTGGCAAATCCCTGTATAGCTTCAAACAATGGCGTAGGTAGCGATTGCCGGAGAAGGTCTTCATTCTGGGCCAGCCATTCATGAGAAAGCACTGATGGAGCAGGAGTCGTAGGTGCAAGGACCGGCTGCGATGCGGCTTCTTGGCCCACTTCAACATCCATTAGATCGGCAACTGGAGCTGCTGGTTGCGATTGATACGAGGGTTCATTCTCCACATGACGCGAGAAGGTCTCCGTATTGGTAGGTGTGGATAGACATGTGCTAGTAGTCTGCAAGTCTGAAGGTCTTGCCGCTTCCGCCGTCGCGGACGCCGCAGATGTTACTGCAGGAGTGGCGCGATGAGTTGATCTCATGAATACCGGTGCAGAGTCTGCAAGAACACCTTGAAAGGCCGTGCTGTAGATGCTGGTCAGGTATCAGTGAGCGCACAAAGCCGAGAGAAATCTTACTTTGCACTCCTCGCGCGTGGTCCTGATGCTTGGACAGGTGTGACAGCTGGCGCAGGGACAGGTGATGCGACTCTGGCTCTAGCTATGTTGGTTGATTGCGTTAAGACTCTTGAGGCTGAAGGCTCCGCTTCCGCCTTCCTCACTCGCCTCCTTGTAACAGGTTGGCCCCCAATGCGGATTTCATTCGCAACACGCCTGCGATTTAGATGAGTACGGGAACGTCTTTTCAGAACAGATCTGACATACCTTGGGCCTGAGGCCCCACGGCCATCTCGATCTCCTCTCTTAGCTCTCTCAACGCCGCCTCCACGTCCTCGATAGCCCCCCCGTTGTTTGCCATCTTCGGTGTATTGGCCCACCGTTGGGTCTGCAAGCAGCCTCGCACGATGTGTTTGGCCGAAACCCTCATTAATATCCGCCTGATCCTCAGCGGCGGTGCCATCATGTTCTAGCGTTTCATGAATGTCTGCACACGAGTTAGGTCAGATCACCGGACAAAGCTAAGACGAAGACTCATTATTCCATCCAGAAATTTGATTCTCTCTACCTCGAGTCTCCAATTGCTCGCGTGTACCCGAACTGTGTAGCGGTCGATGATTCTCCAGTTCATTGAGTGGAACGTAGCCACGATTCTCGCGGTAATCAGAGGTGAGCAGCTGCTCACGACGCCCGAAACCTAAAGCTTCCTGCAAATTATCGCAGATGAAAGGTCAGCTAGCTGTGAGGTTGCATCGTACAGAGGCCAACTGTCCGTGGGCAACCTTTGACGCTGAACCTCACTCGAAGCTCATGCCAAGCTAGGCGGCAGGCATATCCACGCTTCAAGTGGCTGGTGAGACACATCCGAGTCTGATGTGCCAGAAGTAATTGTCACATCGACCTCGGAGGAGCGAGATCCACAACGCAGGTTTGGGTGGAGAAGGACTAAAGACGTACCATTTGCATCAGGAGCATTACCGCACGTCGACGTGGTGCCTCCGGTGACTTGTCCATGAGATTTGGGTCCGACATGTTTGTGGTGTGATCCAAACAATCCTGAAGATCAATACTCACAGTACAGTGCAGGGTGCAATTTGTTATTCTCACAGACTCTGCCGGACGTGTTAGGATCCTAGAAGGACCAATGGAGTGCAGGAAAAGAAGTGGGCGGTAGCTTTGTTGTTGATAATGGAGGAAGTGTGAAGGAAGGGTGTTGTGTTTTGATAGCGTGGAATTTTATCAACGATCAGCAGATTTGTAGACCCTACACGAAATCACTTCACTCTGACGTATTTTCTGCGGAGTAATTACGGCGAAAATCTCATGGGACGAGCCTTAGAGTCACGAGCATATTCAGGCAATTGGTAACGAAAGTAGGTATCGACCGTACCACCAGGGGGGACGAGTGGGTTGCTTCAGATTACACAGCGTGGCTTGTTCATGGGATTCATTTCATCTTGTATTATGCGAGATTGGTCTGTACCCCTTACCCACAAGTATGAGGCTCTCCATCATTCCTAATCATCTTGGCTACGGCCTGTGTCATGATGTGAGACTGAGGTCCTGAATTTAAGGCGGGCTGGATGGACTTACCTGTGTCAGGCTGATTGCCATCACCACAAACCCAAACGCCGTACAGATGATGGCCGGAACGGTCTTCCAGCTTCGTTTGCTCAGCTTCAGGTAGCATAACGGCGGTAAGATATATGCCAGAGCGCAGGCCGACGTTGCCCCCACAAGCTCGAAAACAGCACCAAGGTCACAAGTGATTAGTGCCATGACCATCGCAGTTATGACCAGAGAAGTAGTGAAGATCAGGTGCAAATGGGCATTAAAAGGTTCGTTGGGGAACCAGTAGCCGAACATGACCTCTCGGCAAACGAAACATTCTAATGGTAGAGTGGAGAGCATATTCAGGCCGAAGCAGCTGGCACGAACTTAGTATTAGTTGGCAATACGGGAGAGCGGGATAGAAGAGGAGTAGACGTACAGTCGGGCAATGTTGACCATTATGTTGTTTTCTGGGAAGTTGTTCTGTTTGGAACTTAGTCGATTTGCTTGGGATGAAAGGAGGCAAAAGCCTACCAGAACGTTCCCCATTGTCTTGTCTCCAAAGGTCACAAATCCTGCGAGCGCAACAGCCATGCAGGCCACCATGGACACAAACGTGGAATAATGCGTAACTTGAGAGAAGCGGTCTATTGTCGGCGTTTTAAGACTCCCATATATCAATAGGCTGTTATGGTCTTTGCAAAATTAGTTTTTGGTCGCAAAAGGGGAACGCTTTCCTCACGGCAGACAAATGCTAGGTATCGTCAGCGGATGAAATCTAGGGATGAACAACAGCCTTCGTACCGAAGGAAATGACGCCAATAGCCTGTGCAACGCCGCCGCCAATAAATACGGACCCCCCCAGCGTGCCCTTGAGATCAGGAGGCACCCGCGGCCCCTGAGTGATGATAGTGGCAACAATTACCATCATGGAAACCAACGCCAATCCAGATGCCTTCGCAAGCTGTGTTATGTGTTAGTAAGCCCCAAATGCGAAAGGGCTGGCAGCCTCACTTTTGCAATATCACGGTACAAACAAAGAGGATATGAGATTCCAAGAATGAACATTACGATGACTGCTCGTCTGTTCGTCAAGAGCCAGAGAAAGGGCGTGTCTGAGAGGGAAGGGAAGATGGCGGCCATCACATGGGGAATCGTATCTCCAACAATGATGGAGAACGCTATCATGCCTCCAAATGCACTAGAAAGGCATTAGTAGGAAAAGTCAAGGAGAGTGCAGTATTACTCACAAGGCCCATTGAGCCACCTAACGCACAGGATCAGTTTATAGCGACGAGCTAGAAGAGCTTATGGTACTGACCGAGATGGCAATGAGACCAGATTTGCCGTAGCAATACTCCATGGTGCCTTGGAAAGAATTCGCACCGCTAAGCTTGGAGTTTATGACAATCAACCTGAGATGTATCAGCCTCTCAACGAGCAACAAGGCACTGCCTGCGAGTATACCGGATTGTCCAGTCCACCTAGCTCAATAGGGTCAGCATGCATTGATTTGTGGGAACGCGCCCACTGGAAGGCTTACAGTAATTGTAAGGCCCACAAGGAGTACTACTCCTGTCGTCAAGCCAGCTTGTCTAAAGGCGTAAGGCTGCCCAATAATGCCAGCACCGCTGTTCAATTTGAGCTCCCAAGTCACACTTTTAGTGCAAGGAAAATTGCTCGTACATGATGCTGTTGGACATGTTCATGAAAGCACTCCTCATTCCACTTTTCGGCCTTGCGCTCTCGAGTAGATCCTCGGGGTTGAAGTCTAGTTCATTGGCAATCGCCACACTGGGGGCCTCAATGCCAGTGAGCAGCGGCGCCCTTTGCCCATTGCTCCGACTCCCATCTTCAGACGTGTCGTGCCAGAGATAATCTTCATCTTCCGTCCATGTTTCGGTTTCTGGGCTGTGCGGCTGGGCCTGTCCATTCAACTCCAGCTCGCGACTTCTCCCTTCCTCGATGTCAAAACGAACCCGGTTGGCCGTTCGCGGAGCACGGGAAGCTCCATTCTGAGATGGCTTGGAGAACGAGGATTGCCTAGGGGAGCTGTGGAGGGTTGTTCTGGGCTGTGACACGCTTTCACTGCTTGCCAGTAGCGGCTGTGAGTGCTCTATCTCTTGATCTTCATCTGCAGAGACTTCGGGCATTGTGATATTGTAATACCATGTTGAAAAGTGCTTGTTCTATCTGGAAAGAGGATCAGGTAGCCTGACTAAGAAGTTTGAAAGAGGTAGCTTGATGCCCGCGTGGCCGAGAAAAGCTAGACTGGTCCCGCCAAGAAATCACAATTTGGTAGGAGCGCGGGAGCCTCGCTCCCTCGGAGGCACCTTTCGAGGGTCCTCGACTTTAGATGATGGCTTTGTAAAGACAAAATCCTCAATTGTTTAAACAATATTCGACCAAATCTCTATGATATTGCAGGCGGAAACTATATCATAAATTGAAGAAGCGAACGGCCATGATGACTCAAGGAAGAAGACCGTCAGTCTAGGTTTCTGGGGCACGGTGAGATGCACCAATTCAAATGTCATGAAGTAGGGCGCAGTAAGACTTTGAAGACTGAAACAATGTCTTCATGTATCTGTAATCCCCGAAAGACCGACGTGTTTCTTAGGTACGTAGCAACAATAAGGATGCACGAGCATCACCCATGATTTCAACTACCAGTAATGATATTATGATTCATCGCAGTTTGCTCAGTTACACGGTACTTGATCAACGGCCTATTTGTTTGCCTTGCCAGATCGCAAAGACTCCTCTTCAATAGAACACACCCAGCGCTTGGGCTCAAGTTCGGACCCTCTGATCTCCAGACCGAACGATGGAATCGTCGCATACCCTATACTGACAAGAAGCGAATACTGATCACATACGCGTGGAGGAGACAGCGCGAAACCCTCAACACCGACTCCTTGTGCCCCAATCAGAATCACGCAGTCTTCTTCGGACCAAAGATATCATCGAGCAATCCACCAAAGAATTGTTTGGCCACACTAGGCTCCTTCAACTCCCCCACAGACATCCCTGTCACTTTCATGGCTGCAGCATTCGAAACCTTCTTCGTCAAATCATAGACATCCATCTCGAGAGCATGATTATCGGTAACTTCGCTCATAGCAGATGGGCTGTCAATGTGGGTTCCGTCTGCGCTGACCGTTGAGATCTCTGGCCGAGTGACAGATTGGATGGGTGCATGATGTGGATTACTTTCACGTTGAGGATTAAAGTTGTTGGGTAGCAGAGGCATGCGCATGCTGTCATTTTGGGCGGTAGTCTCGGTCATACTGGGCATGTAGGCGAAGTCAATTGTAGGTTTATCCTGAGAGGTGTTCATTGCTTTGGTAGCGTGAAAAGGACGGTAGCTATGCGAGTCTCTGGAAAGAGAAATTATTCGGTGATTGGCCGAGCTGGGAGGGCACTGAGAGGCCGTTGAAAACTTACTTCTTTTGCGATCTGGGCGCTTTGGGATGAGAAGTGCTGTAGGCACGGGCGCTGACCGCTTGGTTCACTGCCAATCGCCGAAATTGTTGTTGAAATGCCATGGCAGTTGGCTTTTGCACGATAAATGATGATAGAGCAGTAGCAGAATTGGATGCGTTGTGCACAGAGATAAGTATAGAGTGAATGGATGGACGAAGGGATTGGATGTAGGGATACCTTTTGAAATACGACGCTCAACAATTTACCCCACATTCAAGCCATTGATATCTTAGCTTATCCGCCTCTGTACCCTGGCTTGGTCCGTGCGGCCACGAAGCTAAGCACGGGGTTAAGGACTAAGCACTTGTCACTCTGGCCCCTCTGCAAACGACTCTTCACCGATAGCTCAGAACCAAGCCCATGGGCCCATAGCCTATAGACCATGGCCCGAGCTGCTCAGATGGAGAGAAATAATGCCGGCCACACTTCTTTCGCTCACCGATCAGAGCTGACTGAGTAACTTACTCAGCTGTTGAAAGCTTGAGATGTTTCGCACACGGGGCAAGCACGCAACGGGGAGCGGCCGCGATTCCCGAGCACCGTTACTCAGTCCCTTCACAAAGTTGGCAACGTCACTTGTTGCACGCTGCGTTCATCAGCCATACAAACATGGAACCTTGCGTGTGACCATGTCACTTACCCATCTGTAATCCCATCCACCGGTTCTTTCCCCACATCCATTGGCTCGGCTTCATTAGTAGCCGTTGACTCCACGTTCTGTACATCACCCTTGCCGTCCGCATTCTCATCGTGCTGTTGTTGAGCTTTCTTGGCTTTGCTTTCAGCTTTTCTGGCCTTGATCGCTGCTTTCGCTGCAGCCTTCTTCGCTGCGTCTTGCTCCTTCTGTAGCCTTTCTGCTTGAGTTCCACCGTACATGCCCCGCCACTCCTCTTCCTTCTTCGGGTCTATCAGGGTGAAGAGATACTTCGCTTTGCTAATGTGATGCCCCGGTTTGATGTCGTCTCCAGTCCAATGATCGGGGATGAAGAGGAAGGGGGCGTCCAGCTGCTCCAAAATCGACTTTGACGCTGCGGGGAGATATGGTTCGAAAATACTCGCACAGAGATAGATGATGTTGATGGCAATACCTACAACGGCAGCCGCCTTCTCGGGCTCGTTGGCAGCAAGCTTGTTGTCTAATTTGTTGCTTTGGATGAAATTATTCCCCGCTTGTGCCAAGTCCATGGCAACCCCCAAGCCGTCCTTCAGCCTCACAGCTTCCATATCCCGGAGATATTGTTTCAGATGCTCATTGATCTCCTCTTTGACCTTGTCGAAGACTGAGTTAGAAAGCATAGGTCTGTAGTCAGGTATCACTGAATCGTAGATCTTGCTGTTGACAAGCTTGATAATACGGTTGACAAAGTTACCAAGCTTGGCCAGTAGTTCATTGTTGTTCTGGGCGATGAAGTCTCTCCATTCGAATTGAGAATCTGCAGTCTCTGGTCTATGCTTGAGCAGATAGTACCTCCAGACATCTGCAGGGACTCCTGTGTCTTTGGCATTATTGCCAAAGACCCCAACTCCCCGAGATTTTGAAAACTTGCCATTTTCGTAATTGAGGTATTCGGTCGTTGACAAATGATGCAGCATGGTCCATGGCTCGCCCGTACCAATCTGTGATCCAGGGAAAATGACTGAATGGAATGGAACATTATCCTTTCCCATGAACTGGTACAGCTGTACATTCTCGGGATCCCGCCACCACTTCTCCCACTCTTCAGTATAATTTGCAGTGATTGATACATAACCAATGCAGGCATCGAACCAAACATAAAAGACTTTGTCTTTGTAAATTTCCTTGTCTCTTTCTTCCTTGAATACGTCAAGAGGTATTGGTGTTCCCCACTTCAAGTCCCGAGTGATTCCTCTGTCTTGCAAGCCTTGCTTCAACCAAGATTCTGTGATGACCTGTCCATTGTGTGACCAGTAGCCATCTTTAGAAGCCTTTTGAAACCATTTCGATATGGCTGGCTGAAGCTTGTCAAGTCTGATGTGGATGTGGCGCGTGTCTCGTATGACAGGTTTAACATCCGGATCAATCTTGCAACGTGCATTGATCAAATCTAACGGTCCGTAATCCACCGAGCCACATTTGTCGCACTGATCCCCTCTCGCTCCGTCGTAGCCACATTTTGGACAAGTGCCTTCGATGTATCTGTCCGCAAGGAAAGCTTTGTGCTTCTCGCAGTATGGCTGTTTTGACTCTCTCTCGATGAGGTAGTCATTTTCGTAGAGCCTCCGAAATATGTTTTGGGTGATTTCTTCTTGCTGCCTCGTCGATGTTCGGCCAAAGATGTCGAATCCAATCTCAAACCAATCATAGACGTCGGCATGTATCTGATTGTATTTGTCGCATAGCTCCGTTGGGGTCACACCCTCTTCAAGTGCTTTGGTTTCTGTGGCAGTGCCGTATTCATCGGTACCACACACGAACAAAGTAGGTCGGCCTCTTGCTTTATTATACCTGCACAACATTAATAGATGTAAAGCGCTTTGCCGAGAGGCGTACCTTGAGAAAACATCGGCACTTAGCACGCTGCCAACGATATTTCCTAGATGAGGTACATTATTGACATATGGCAAGGCGCTGCTGATGAGGATATTCCTTTGACCCTTGATGGGTAGGATCTTCTTTTTGTTGGCCATGACCTAGAGTACTTGGGGACGACGAGAAGAGGAAAGAAGCCTCGTTCAGGCTCCTTGAGGGGAATACATCCGAGGGATCTTCTAGAATCCGAATGACTCAGTAGGTCTCAGCCGCACTAGGCTTGAAAGAGTCTGATATAATACCAAACTAAATTAGCACAAGTCGTACGAAACGCCGAAAACCACAGGCGATATCGATTCGCTGTCCAACTCATCAGATCACGAGCGTGAGCCTTGGCCGTCATCAGCTCATCTGACCCTTTCTAATACAATGTCGTCAACCGCAACTTCAGATCCTGTAAATTCCAACACCACAGGTATGTTTCCCTTTCGTGGTCACGGTCAATGAAAGCCGTATACTCGCATATCAGATCTAAGCTGATCGAGATGTTTTAATTTAGGATCGAAGAATAGAAAGAGCAAGAAGAAGAAAAACATCAGAAGCAAATCAAATGGAGAGCCAATTAAGCCTAATGGAATCAAGATTGAGGATGACAACCAGGATGACGATGTTGAAGGAGATGATCTAGAACCGCAAACACCAACTGAGCCTCCCACGTTACCTCGGAAAACCGAGCCTAGCCGACATCCTTCCTTGACCAATGGCACAGCCAGAAACCCAATTGACGAGAACTATGATATTTCGGAGGAGACAAATGTAGGGAAGGTCAATGGGGTTGGTAAAAGAGCATCTGCATCAATAGGCGCCCACCTTGCTCGAAAGTCTATCTCCGAGGATCGTGTACGGCAGTCATCAGACCAACCGAACCTCGAAGTGGAAGCTTTGGCGAAGGAACGAGACACTTTACAAGAAGAAATTGCTCAAGTGCGGAAGTCATTGGAAGACGTTCAAGAGAAGCACAAAGAGGAGCTGAGTAACGTCAGAGAGCAGCTGGCAGTGACACATGGCGAGAAAGAACAGGCCGAAACGCAGTATCGAAATTTGCTTGGAAAAGTTAGCACTATTAGATCACAATTGGGAGAGCGGCTCAAGGCTGATGCCGTGCGTAATTACACTGATCTTGTCAACTCCGATGCTGATGCTAGAACAGGAGGATCTGGCCCAAGCGAGGACCAGAATTGAAGACCTTGAGGAGCAGAACAATAGCTTGCGAGAGCAAAATGACACCCGCGCCGCCGAGCTGGCAGCAATGGCAGAGGACGGTGAACAGCGATCTAAAGAGTTATCGAGTCTAAGAAATCGGACCACCCTATCCCAACAGAACTTCTCAAAGGAAAGGGAAGATCTGATACAACGAGAAGCCTTTGCTAAGGAGGAATTTGAGGCCGCAAAACAAGCCATGCAGGACTGGGAAGTCCTGGCAATGGAAGAACGATCAATTCGGGAAAGCATTGCAGAGAAAGTGGCAGAGCTCGAAGAACAAGTTGCAAGCCACCGCGAAGCGCATGAAAGAGCCGCTTCGGAGCGAGATAGCCAGAGTGTGACGGTAGATGGACTTCAAAGGGCTTTGCAGGAACTACAAGATGGTAAGGCGACTACTGTGCAGACCCAAAGTAGCTCGACCAGGCTGACAGTGGCCTTGCAGCACGAAGACGAGAACTCCGAGAGCTGGTAGAGAACTCCCAAAGCCAAGTCGAGGGCTTACAAAGACAGCTTCGAGAAGTGGAAAGCAAGGCTTCTGAAGCTACCAACGCGCTCGAGTCAACCGAAAAGGAGCTCGAGAGAGCACTGCCGTTCGAGGGAGAAGTCAAGGAGAAGAATCTCCTGATTGGGAAACTTCGACACCAAGCCGTGATTTTGAACGATCACTTGACGAAAGCTCTGCGCTATCTAAAAAGGGGCCAGCCGGAAGACACCATTGACAAGTAGAATCATCTGCCATCCTCAAGGGTGTGTGGCTAACCTGCTTAGGCAACTTGTCACGAATCATTTCATGAAGTTTCTCGCCATCGACAGAGCAGACCCCAAGAAATTCGAAGTACTGCAAATCATTGCTGGTTTACTGGCTTGGACAGACGGTACACATGCAAACTAAAACATACCACGCAGTCGTGAAGGCTGACTGAAATACAGAACAAAGAGAGCAAGCGGGTCTCTCTCGCCCGGGAGCATCAAATCCCAATGCCAGGATTCCGGTATCCCCGTGGCATCGTACACCCAGCACACCAGCATTATCTACAGACTTCTTCCCCGATAGTGGGACGAGGAAAGATTCAATGGCGGAGCTATGGACAGATTTCTTGGAACGGCAATCTCAGGAAGAGGTCAAATCACCAAAGTCGACGAGCAGCTCAAACGTACCGAGCAGCTCAGGCGGGTCAAAACCACCTTGATTGCATTCGTTACCGTTTCTCTGGGAGCATATCATGACACTCTGACGCATGAGGTTGTTCAATTAGATTATCATAATACCTCTATCTCAACGTACAACTTTGAACTTCTCGTATTCTATTTCAATACTGAAATATTACAGATCACTGAGTACGGGACGGCCCGTACCCAAAACCTTGCGCTGGTCCCTGAATGTTATGGACTATCGGCGGGGAGTGGGGGAGCACAAAGTGAACATTGAAAAGCAATGAACTGACATTGAGCCCTTCAGAAGGACACATGCTGGCAGTCAGAGCTTCAATCAAGTTTGCTTTACTTCAGCCGTTACGTGGCTGTATCACTCACTCCTTCATTCGCCTCCCCAACTACTACTCCACTATGGCTCCCACAGGTACGTATAACCTCAAGCATCAGCTTTTGGTAAGCTGAAATACACTAATAGAACCGCGCAGCAACACAATTACACCCTCCAATCGTAATTACAGGTCCCTCTGGATCAGGCAAATCCACAATACTCAAACGCCTCTTCGCCAGGCACCCCGACACCTTTGGTTTTTCTGTCTCACGTACGCTCCGCACCCTATTCCCCCTCCTCCCGTCAATCCACTCGCTCATCCGCGGCTATAGATACTACACGCTCTCCACGCACCGGCGAGCAAGACGGTCGCGAGTACAATTTCATTACCCAAGATGCATTTCTGAAATTAGTGAACGAAGGCGGCTTTATCGAGCATGCTAAATTCGGAGGCAATTACTACGGCACCAGCGTTAAGGCTGTGAAAGACGTGGCCAGAAAGGGGAGGATCTGCGTGCTTGATATCGAGATGGAGGTCAGCTTCATCCCCCCCAATGCTTTACCGTTGCGCAAGCTGATTGAAATCCACATTGCGTAGGGGGTCAAGCAAGTCCAAAAAACGGACCTCCACGCACGTTTTCTGTTCCTTTCTCCACCAAGCATAGCGATCCTGGAGAAGAGATTGAGGGGCCGGGGGACAGATGATGAGGACAGCGTGCAGAAAAGGTTGGATCAGGCGAAGAAAGAGATGGAGTTTGCAAAGGAGGAGGGCAAGAGGGAGAAGGTGGTTGTGAATGATGATCTTGAGAGGGCGTATCAGGAGGTGGAGAAGTGGGTGGTTGATGGGGGAAGATATGGGAGCAAGGAGGCATCGTGAATATGCAAGTGCCATTGTATTAGATCTGAGTGGGGCGCATTTGATGTAGATGCAGGGGCTTTTAGATGGAAAGTGAATAGTTCAGGCCGGGGCATGGCCTTGTGCAATTTCCGGATCCGAGATCAAGATGGGATGCTTCACAAGCTGCACATGATCAAGTCAACGCTCTGACATTGCGAAACGCTGCAAGGTATTACAATCACATGACAAACCCACACTCCTCAAGCTCTCCCATATGACCGAAGCTCGCTCGAACACACCCGCTTTTCCACCTTTCAGCAAGACACGTCTCTTTAGTACCCATTCATAGTCATTCTCTGCGAATGCCTGCTCAACTCGCGATCCGCAGATGGGCTAATAGGCCTGCTCCCTTGCCCGGCAGCACTGTTCTCCTTGAGCGCCACAAGCTGCTTGGCACGGAATGTCTCATAGTGGATCTGGCTCGTAGTCTCAATCAAATCTTGCAGGTGGGTACGAGTCAAGAAGTTCCTCAACGAAACAAATTCGCAATGGTTCTCATCCTCGACGTTGATCACTCCCCAGCGATTCTGCCGACCTCGAACAGAGCGCCCGCCTACGACGATGTTGTTCTCGGAACCGACCACGGCGAAGGGGATCAAGTCTTTGATATTGGTGTTGAGAGCGCGCTCTTCTTCATCTTGCTCGTCATTGTCGTAGGGGTACATGCGCAGATTATGGAAGACGAATTCTTCCTTAATCCGCTCTTTGAAGGCCATGCGTTCCTCGAGTGTCAAGGAGTCAGATTTGGCGATAACGGGGACGACGTTGACGACGTCGGAGAGTTTCTTTAGGACCACAATGTCAATGGGCTTGAGTCTGGTTGGACACCATCAGTATGTGTATTTCCATTCTTATATATCGTTGAGAGCCTACGCATGACCTGATGGTTGGATGAAGAAGAGGCAGCAGTGAACACGAGTATCTTGTATGTAGCGTTCTCGTTGGGCAGTAAGCTCTTTGCGTAGATAGGCCGAGTGCTGGTCCTTGATATATTTGACGATGGGGTCCCAGCTGGAAAGATCAGCATCTTGTTCCTCGCTTTGCGCCGAGCTTACTCACCATCTATCATTGTTGACTTGGTCGCCATAGCCCGGAGTATCGACGATGTTGAGCCTCAGGCGTACACCGTTCTCCTCAATGACTGCAAATCTTTTAGCCCAGCCTTTTCTCAGCTGGCTGGCTGAACGTACCATGGGAGACAGATTGAATCTCAGTGGTGGTGCGAACAGGTTCGTTTGGAGAGAGACGACCTTTGGAGTCCATGAGGTGGGATGCGAAGATGGTGTTTATCAGAGTGGATTTCCCCAGTCCGGTTTGTCCTGCAGCTGCGATCAGGAAATGAAGCACACGACCAAGATAGATGGCATCGCTTACCCACGCAGATCACATTGAATTGGAAACCACGCTTCAACAGCTTGCGCTCGATCTGGTTTGTGATGCTATCGAAACCGACATGGCTTTTGGGCATTACTGGCTGCGGTTGCTGTGGGCCGGGGGACATTGCGGTCGCCATGGTGGGCAAGTCTGTGATATAAGATGCTGAAAAGCTCGCAGACAAACAAATCAAGTTCCACCTTTCTGAGATTTGTCGGCTGGGAGTATTGCTGTTCTCCTCCAAAGACGCTGGTGAAAATGAAGATGGCGAGACTTTAAAGTAGAGCAATTCGAAAGGGGTCTACTAGCCCCATTTGGACGAGCAGCCCTGCACCATCACATCCACACCAGCCATTATCTATCAACGTAATACTCTACATATCACCCATTACATCCTGAACATTTTCAACTGAAGCTCCCAGGGGGTTTGAGTCCCTCCGTGATGGCAGCCTGCCGAGCACTTCTTGCTTTATATCTCCCTGCAGCCTCCCATCCCATTTCTCTGTTCTACGGCGCCCCCTCCCTTCTCCAACAACTGATACGGCCAATCACCCGGACACCACTTGCAATAACTTCAAATATACATCTTGGGGTCCCGTCGATATTAGCAGGCCTGTGGGAGTCAGTTCTGAGAGCGGTACCGAAGAAAAAGACATCACACAGAAAGAAGCGTCAACGCTTCCTGGCTGGAAAAGGACTAAAGGATGTCCTGTCACTCAACAAGTGCTCGGCATGTGGGAATGTGAAGAGAGCCCACCTGCTATGTCCGTTCTGTGTTGGGGGTAAGCTATAAGCTACGTGTGAAGGTGAAAGTCGGAGCTAATACACAGACTGTAGAGATTCGACAAATGTGGAATAAAGAAACTCAGGCTGCGAAGGAGACTAGGGACGCACGAAAGGCTGAGTCATGACCAGCAATGAGAGGCAATTGTTTCACCACGGCGTACTGTATGGGAGCATGTGCATGGACGGAGGAGCACGGGTCATTTTGCGGGATGGACCGTAAATATCAAGCATGTAATGTGTGATCGAATCGATTGATCTACCCATTCGGCGAGGAACGCGAATGGAATAGCTTTTGGTTCTTTGAGAAACGCTGTAGTTGAGCTTGATATATGCATCCGAGGGTACGATGTCTATCTACTCTGAATTCCTACCTCTCAACCTCAATCAACAGAGGCTTCTTCAACATCGTACAGTGAACGTAGAAACAACATTTTGCAGCTTTCAAGCATAATGCTCATTCGCTCTGAGCCTACAAAATGGTACGGGTCGCCTCGAATTGGCCGGATCAAAGGTGAAGCTGACAATTACCTACCTACCTAGTCGAAGCAATATCTGACCCTACACACTATCGATCAAGGTATGCCGTACCAAACCCATTCCAGGTCCTCTGCAAGCTGAATCAGACTAGCGCATCCCACGGACATCTTCTCTCTGGCCGTCATACCAAACCAAATAATCTCAGGATCCGGAGCATCATCCATTCGAATACACTCAACCAGCAACCACGAATTCCCCCTGGTACAGACCCTTGACAAGGCCCACAAACTGGGATGCCACCATATTGCAACGAGCCGAAATGGTCGGGTCATGGCTAGCGTCGGCTTTGGTGGAGAGGTCAAGATATGGACGATTCAAGATGATCAGTGGACTGAAAAGCGAAAGATTGTGGGTGCGGCTTTTCTTCTCTCGGACAGGGTAATACTGGGTAAGGCGGATGTCTAATTGAATGCAGATGGAAACAAAGCGGGAGAGATATGGGCAATAGCTCTCTCTGAGGACGGACAATACCTCGCAGCTTCGTCCTTCGATGGACGTATCAATGTCTGGGATAATCTTGCGGGTGGGGTAAAGATCAGGGAATACGAGACGAAGGGGAGCTTTGGCATGACTATAGATTTAGTGAGTCTCGATACAATTTCCTCGATGGATGAAATTGATGAAGTTCAGTCCATTGATGGAAGATTTACAGCTTCGGGGCATGAAAACGGGGCCATCTACATCTTCCACAATGATACTGGAAGGCTGTTCCACTCATTGCCAGGTTATTCGTCCATCGTCTCAATGTTTGCATCTTCTAAAAGTGTTCCAGGTCTTGTCAAACCAGTACGAGCAGTTGCCTTCTCCCCTGGGGGAAAATTACTAGCAGCTGCTGGTGATTCCAAGGTCATTGCATTGTACGACGTGGCTTCTGGCGAGCAAGTAGCGAATCTCACTGGACACGGTGCGTGGATCTTCTCATTAGACTGGAGCGACACTGGGGAGTATCTGCTGAGCGGGTTAGTCAGCCTCCAATGTGATTGAATCAACCCCGGCTAAACAAGCGACGGCAGAGCATTCGACGGAAAGGCCAAGGTCTGGTCGATTGATCAACGAATGTGCGTTGCTACACACTCGGAGACAGAGAAGACGTTATGGAGTGTCAAATGGTTGCCGAAGACGGGAAAGAACGAAGGGTTCGCAACGGCTGGAGCGACAATGGGCATGTCGTTGTACAGAGAGGCTACCGGTGGATGAAATATGGTCTTTAGATGGCATTGCGTCTCTTTCATCATAATTGCTGGATGTGGTTCCATAAGTCTTGTACTCCTCTTGTGCAATATTCGCTGCATCTCGAACTGGCTCGGATTCGGAACCTCGGAATGATTCCAACAAGGAGCGAAGCGGCTAGACTAGCATTTCTCACAAGGAAAAGCCTCGTCGCTTTGTACCTCCCTTCATTTTATCCGAGCACTTTCGATGGACTTGCACCACACATTTCCGACTCTGCCATGATCATGGATTTGAACATGTCACGATAAAGCAGGTTCGGTATTACCTATTGCCTTGGTGTTTAAGCGCATCAGGCTAATGAATTTATTATGATTGTTGTCGCTTGCCAATTGGTTTGCACGCATCCAACGTGGCTACACCTAAGTACCTATAATTTCTCGTACCTGGGCCTAAGAAAGTTAATTTCCGGTAGCGCGATTTCCCCCCTGATTCGAAACTGCTAGGGAAATTCCTCTTTCCTTCCCCCCTTCTAACTCATTCCTTCTTACACTCACTGTCTCTTACATATTCACCATCCAACAACCCATCACTCATTCAACTTCCTTTGTCTCTTCTTCCATCAAGTTTCACTCTTTTAGGCTTTCAGTCAATCTTCAGCGTTACAATAATCACTCCTTAACTCTCTAATTCTTTACTACTCACACGCCTTTTAAACCAATCCAAACACGTCAAATAAGCCCACACTTCAACTCATCCAAAAGCACCTTCCAAGATGTTCACCAAGGCCGTTCTCTCACTCGCCATCCTCGCCGTCGCACAACGGGCTATTGCGCAACCATACTGTCTTCTGACTGCTGTCAAGTACGACATTTATCTGTCATGAAGGTTGATAGACAACGCGTTCGCTAACAAGCTCCCTCAGCAAATTCCCTCATCCAGCAGACCAAAAGACTCTGTGCTGCTCCAAGGCCTCTGACGTCAAGAATTACATCTCTCAGCTCTGCCCATCCGCAGATCAAGCTGATGCGGTGACCGCGTTCAACAAGGCATGCAGTGACTCCGGTTACGGAAGTATGTAATCTCCATCCAACATTGCATAGAATGGGATTGTGGACTGACCTGTGCCCTTCCAGCTTGCTCATCTGCATCCTCAAGCTCTTCCACTGCCTCGCAAACTGGGTCCGCCTCAGGCTCAGCTATTTCTGGATCTGCCGTCGCAACCTCCGCACCTTACCCAATCGCGTACACCTCGACATACTATGATACCGTGTGCGGGTGCACAAAGACCACAATCGCTAGGTATACTTCTCATGATATCCATATTGTTGGTCATGAATACCTTGACTGACCATTGCTGTAGCTCTACTGTCGTCCCTGGATCTACTGGCTTCGCCGTTGGAACTGCACCCATCGCCATAGGCACCACCGGTGCTGGCCTGCCTGGATCGCCTGGATCGCCTGGATCTTCAGGCTCCGGCTCCGGCGTAGGAGGTGCTGGTTCCACTGGTTCTCCAATCGTTCCCGTAGGCCCATCAAAGACCGGGTCAAGCTCACCAGCAGGCTTCACTGGCGCTGCCACCAAGAACGTTGGCTCCGTGGCTGCCGGTCTCCTGGCGGTTGCCGGTCTCGCTCTGGCTCTGTGAAGTGATTGATGATCCATGTGCATTTTCAATCGCGTCTCGTATACAAACCCAATCCAGGTATCGATTGGGGGGACTTCTAATGCATCTTCGGCGGCCACGCAAAATCATGTTCTGATCCTTTACTCTTCGCTGTGTGCAGGCTCTGCCCGCTGAGTTGTTGTATCATTTATAGACAGGTGTTGATGGCTTGATGAGAGAGATCTCGGGGCATCAAAAGCACAGGACTCGGATTCTTTGCTAGTCAGCTACATCTTGCTAGAAACTAATCAATCATTCTATTGCTGGAAATTCTCGCAACCCAGTTCATACATGCTTTGAGTCGTTTGCCCCCAGAGATCGTAGTCAGCCATGTGGGCACTAAGCTGGGGAAATAATTATAGGCTTGCGAGCGTGGAAGCTCCATCTGCACTTCCATTCTCGGAGCCGCCATTTTCTGCAGCTCTCACATAAGATGCAACATGATCCAACTTAGACTCCGGCTTGGCTTGCCTCGCATATGTAAAGTATGTGTGACATTCCTCATCAATTGACTGATGTGCGCTGACTGGTGGTAGAAGTCCCGTCGTGTGCCTTTACACCACATCCATCAACAACGCTTTCTAGCGACAGAAGTGACAATTGAAGACCTCCAAGATGCATCGACCAAGCACATACCTGAGCATCCATACTCCTACCTACAAAAATGTCTGTCCAAATACCATGACCTGAGACGTATACTGGGCGGCAGGTGCCGCTGGTCTTATACCGAAAAGATCCTCTATTCGCATCTCGACAACATCGAAGAATCTCTACTATCCAACACGAGCAATGGCAACGATATCAGAGGCAATGCTACCCTCAAACTCAAGCCAGATCGCGTGGCAATGCAAGATGCATCTGCCCAGATGGCTCTACTTCAGGTACATTGAGTGGACTCCAAACATGCCTCTTTGACAAGAACTTGGGTTTGAGGATATGTCCCCGCACCCCGCGTCGCCATCGACTATTCATTTCTACACGTAAAAAACACGATGCTGATCTCAAATCCACCATTAGTTCATGTCCTGCGGACTTCCAACCACTGCCGTTCCAGCGAGCATACATTGTGACCACATGATAGTCGGGGAACGGGGAACAGACGTGGACCTTCCCGAGTCGATCAAAGGCAATCGGGAGGTATTCGACTTCCTCGAGTCCGCAGCAAAGAAGTATGGCATTGAGTTCTGGCCACCCGGTGCGGGAATCATACACCAAACCGTCTTAGAGAACTACGCGTCGCCGGGCCTCATGATGCTTGGAACCGATAGCCACACACCGAATGCCGGGGGTCTGGGTGCCATAGCTATTGGCGTAGGTGGTGCTGATGTGAGTACTAAGCCGGCGTATTTGAGAAAACACCTCGCTGGACAAAAGCATGCTGCAAAGGCTGCTCGTAACGAGCAGAACTAACCACTACGACACCACATCTTGGAATAGTAGACGAGTATGGCGAGCATTATACTAATGTATTTCTAGGCTGTGGACGCTCTAGTGAACGCTCCATGGGAGTTAAGAGCACCCAGGCTTTTGGGGGTCAAACTTGAAGGGCAACTGAGCGGTTGGGCCGCTCCGAAAGATATCATTATGAAACTCGCAGGCCTTTTGACCGTGAGAGGAGGGACGGGCTTCATCATCGAGTACTTCGGCCCGGGGGTCGATACTCTCAGCTGCACGGGGATGGCGACTGTTTCCAATATGGGGTGAGTTCTTCTTTCCTTTTCCCGTCTATTATAGCTTCCTCGATGTGGTGTCTCAGCACGGGCGCTGGGAAGCAGGGAAACTAACCACCACAAAACCATATTTTGGAACAGCAGACTATTATGGCGAGCATCATACTGATGCATTCCCAGAGCTGAGGTGGGGGCTACCACGTCGGTATTCCCTTTTGCAAACCCGATGGAGAGATACCTGAAGGAAATGCCCCGACCGCAGATAGAGAAACTCTGGTTCATGATCAACGAGTGTAGTCGTAACGGCCTCTTGTATGCCGATGAGGGCGTTCAGTACGACGAGGTCATCACCATTGACCTATCAACCCTCGAGCCACATATCAACGGACCGTTTACGCCTGATCTTTCGACACCGCTCTCACAGTTCAAGGAGGCGGTCAAGATCAATCAGTGGCCAGAGAAGTTCGGAGCTGGCTTGATTGGAAGCTGCACTAATAGTTCTTACGAAGACATGACTAGGGCCGAAGATCTTGTGAAGCAAGCCTCAACGGCCGGACTAGATCTCAAAGCTGACTTCTTCGTCACACCTGGCAGCGAACAAATTCGAGCCACCCTGTCCCGCGACTCAACGCTGGACACGTTCGCGGGATCAGGAAGCACGGTCTTGGCTAATGCATGCGGCCCCTGTATCGGGCAGTGGAAACGCACCGACGGCGTCAGTAAAGGCGAAACCAACGCCATCTTCTCCTCATATAATCGCAATTTCAGAGGCCGCAACGATGGCAACCCTTCCACTATGAGCTTTCTTGCCTCCCCCGAGATCGTCACCGCAATGTCCTATGCCGGCACCACCACCTTCAACCCCCTCACCGATACCCTCCCTACTCCCTCCGGTGACCTTTTCCAATTCAAACCTCCCAATGGCAAAGTCTTCCCCAAATCAGGCTTTGCAGCAGGGAACCCTGAGTTTGCCCCAACTCCCGGGGTCCCTGATTCCACGCACTCTGTCTTCATTTCCCCCACATCATCCCGCCTCGCTGTCCTTGAACCCTTCGCCCCCTTCCCAGAAGGCAATCTCACAGGCCTCCGCGTCCTCTACAAAATCAAAGGCCAATGCACAACCGACACCATCTCGGCCGCCGGCCCTTGGCTGAAATATAAAGGCCATCTACCCAACATATCCGCAAATACCCTCATCGGCGCTGTAAATGCCGAGACAGGGGAGACTAACACGGCTTATGATCCATTCGATACGAATGCCGATGACGAGGCGCCGAGAAGTGGGATCCCTGAATTGGCGGAGAAATGGAAGCAACAGGGGCATGAATGGCTTGTTGTTGCGGAGAGTAACTACGGCGAAGGAAGCGCAAGGGAGCATGCTGCTTTGCAGCCTAGATATCTGGGCGGAAGGGTTGTATTGGCAAAGAGTTTTGCGAGGATTCATGAGACGAATTTAAAGAAACAGGGGATTGTCCCGCTTACGTTTGAGGATGAGAGCGATTATGAGAGGCTGGGAGCAGGGGACGTGGTCAACACTGAGGGGCTTTATGATATGCTGAAGGCGGGGGGCAAAGGGGACGTGAAGCTGAGGGTAGAGAAGAGATGGGGCGGGGAGGTGACGATTGGGGTGAGGCATTCGATTAGTAGAGACCAGGCTGGGTTTATCCTGGCGGGGAGTGCTCTGAACCTGTTGGCGAAGAAGGGGCGCACTGGTGGAGGTGCGGCCGGGGTGGGCCGGCAAGAGAAGAGAGAGCAAGTCGGGGAGGCATTATAGTGTGAATATGGATATTCGAAGATACTCCTGCGCCTACTATATGTGGCCTCTCAACATGTACATAACTCGACCGAAGCTTTTCAAGATCTCCACAAATGCTCTCACAAACCGAGGAGAATGAAAAACTGCTTTCACCTCAGATCCTGCCCTTGCAAATTCCACTCAACCTTGCTTACGCCCCCCTGTCCCATAAGCCACACGGTCTTCAAATCCAGCCCAGTCCACGCGAAGTTCTGCACTACATAACTCGTTTGAATCTGTGTACCAGCCCGTCAGCCCCCGTACACCATGTACCGGATACATTACCGGCCGCAGAAGATTGGTCCTCCGGAGACTCCACCGCGGACGAGAAGAGATTGGGGAGGGTGTTAGGAAACGGGACGATACGTACGCGCACAAGCAACGTCCCAACCTCATCGAGCACATCGACCCCCTTCCCCGTGGCCGTCACAATGTACCCATTCCGCGCCACCTTCAGCCCATCCGGCACCAGATCCAGCGCCAGATAAACAGGGCGTTTATTCCCGATCCAGCGCCCCGTGGGATCGAGATCGTACGCGTAAACGATCCTCGTGCCCGTCGCGTTGAAGGCCGCGCCCAGGGATGGCAGGAAGGGGGAGATGACGCCCGAGGTGGCGGCCGTGTCGGAGATGTACACGGTGCGGAGGGAGGGGGCGAGGGCGATGCCGTTCGGTTGGCCTAGATTGGCCTCGACGATGTTGACGGCGCCTGTGGCGGGGCTGAAGCGGTAGACGCCCGATTGGAGCTGCGGGGGGGTGTCGGTCAGCTCGTTGAACCAGGAGTATTGCGGGTCGGTGAACCAGACGTCCCCCGTCTCGGGATGCACGAAGAGATCGTCGGCCGTGTTGAAGTAGTATCCAAAGTAGTTGTTCAGGAGCGTGGTGCTTTTTTTCGTCAAGGGGTCGACTGTTCGGATGCCGCTTCTTTGCTCCATTCGCCCTATGCTGTCGTTGCCGCCTGAGGCGGCCCAGTAGATGAGGCCGTTGTGGAAGGTTCCGCCGTTGGGAGCGTAGACGGGGGGATCGGAAAGGTATTCAGATAGTGTGGGAGGGGATTGATTCAAGTCTACGACCAGTTGAGGTAGGTATCCTGGGGGTGGAGCAAGCTACGCAAGTTATTCAGCGGGGGGGGGGCACGTAGATGTGAGGCATGGCGGACCTGGGAGAAGTACAACTTGTTCTGGGCAGCCACATAGACCGGGGCCTCATGAACCGCCTTCGATACGTTGAAAACGAGCTCGTAGCTTGGGTTTGGGCCTAAGAGCTCGAGTCCGCGCTGGCGGTCGAAGACGAGGAAGTCGGAGTTGTTGACTTGGGCAAAGGAGGTGTCGTTCGGTACTGTGGTGGCGCCATAGGGGAGGTCAACGGCTCCTTCGGACACGGGTCTGTAAAAATGGTAGGGAATCACTGTTGCGTATTTGTTGATGCATAGCACGCGGGGCAAGGAGGTATTGCAGACTTCTGTGAGGGGGGAGATAACGCCAGTCTGGGCAACAGCCACCTGCGCTAACCTCAGTGCTGCGAGAAGAGTGAGAATGTGCATTGCGACGAGCTGCGAAGGAAAAAGGAGAGCATAGTGAACAGAAGAAAGGATGAGAAGGATGCACAATGTATTTTACTTAGGAAAAGATGCATGAGGGGCTGGATGGCGGGGAAAGCTGCGTCGTTGTAAGGTACTCCAGCTTGCGTCGGGAACAGGAACTCGATAAAAGTATGGGGTGCGATCGATATTCTAGATGCGGCTTCAAAGCGTATGCTGGACGTTGTTGGCTTTTGACCGTTATGCAGATCTGCCATGACGATCCCTTCGACCGACCAGACCCGTCCCGTTGAGGTATGCATAAGGTAAGAGAAAACAAACAGATTTGAGGGGTAGTGCTTTAGAACGAAGACACATTATTGAGCCGCATTCGTCTTTCAAAACGAAATCCAGGATAGGGTATGTCCATGTTCATTGGGTGGATGGGGGTTGTAAAAGGTACACTCCTGGCAACCTACTTCTTTCCTCTTTGCGCATTATCACCTTCCATCTGTAGCCTCCTGAAATTCTGTTTGGCATTGGCCAAGGCAGAGGAAGTATGGGATTTGCTCAGAGCGTCGCTAGGTGGCGCGCAATCCTTGGGAGGACCTCGTTTCTGATCTGATCGAGCCGACAAAGGATGTTGGCGCGGGATGGGTAGTGCTGCGTGGGCAACGAGCGAATATTAGAATACGGATAGGGAGGCTTGTAGAAGGGTCCCTAGATACTGGTTCGCTTCGGCATGGTCTCCTGACGTTGTGCTGGAAGATGGTATTATTCTTTCTGAAGATCCATGAATCTCGTTCATGAGCCTCATTCGGCCTTCCAGTGTGTTGTCAATCCACCATCGAGATCCTCTTTCCCAAGATATAGCTCCAAAGCATACATAGCCATGGTACCAGCGACGTTGATCCATCTCCAAAGATTACCACCAGCGTCGCCACCTTGACTTGTCCACCAGTCTCCATTACCGCCATCTCCGCTGGTGGACGCAAAATGCTGCATTAAGAGGCTGGTGTACACCGCAATGAGGATGCTTGGGCTAAACCAGCTAAGAAGGCCAAGGATCTGGCCTGCGCCATCGCTATCTTCAAGGGACGCTTCCTGAGAAAGTGCTCGAGCCCCTGATTCCCGAACGGCAGGGATGATGCGCGTGGAAGCGTAAAGGACGAAGAGGCGATATGCCAAAGATATGATAACAGAGGGCGTGATAGTGCTGAGCGCTGCGATGACAAAGTTGAAAGCAGCATGGAGGGTCGATGGTAGGACCGAGAGGGCCTGTAACAAGGTCGTGTATGAGGCCATGACTATTGGTGGAAAAGGGGCAAAGTCGGATGCTGGAGGTGGCGGCGGGAGAGGTTCTGCAGGAGTCGAAGGCTGGTAATCCGTGAAGATCTGGTAGAGGCAGAGGACGACGTAGGCGAAAAGGAGGGAACTTTCGACAGGGTTCCCTTTGCCGCTACCAATGCCCCAAGCGCCTAGGAACACAGCAGCCGTGATTGTTATACCAATCAAGGTAGCATCGACATTGCCTATCTCGGGGAACTTGGCTACGCGCCAAAGAAAGTAGACAGAGCTCGAAATCACCGAGGCGGATAACACCAGTAAGGTTATCTACGAAAGCATGTTAGCACCGCAGTTGTGAGATTCTGGAAGAAATCACCATCCAACTGTCACTCCTCCCACTTCGATTGACTAGCCACCGAGTGATCTGACCTGCGGCTTGTATGACTAGAAGACTGCAAAAACCCTCGCAAAGCTGGAATACCGGCGCGGACCACCTCAAGAACTTATCCCAGCTACCAACCGTAACCGTCTCCGCCAGGCCATCCGGTCCCAGGATCCATTCCCACACCGAAGTATCATGTGCTCTTTTCCCACTGAACGTCCTCTCCACCCAGCTGCTGTTATCGATCGGCTCCACAGAAAAGCGATTCAATGACCATATTAAAAGTGTAGGTAGGACCGCCCATTGCATGAACCCGATGATGTGAATTAGGGCATATCTGTATCTCGACTTTCCAGGCGTCGATAGTCGCAATATCGAATAGAAGAAGTAGAAAGCCGCCAAAGCCAAAGAGAAGGCGAGTCCGCAGGCTCGGCCTCCTACATCAAATGAAAGGGGCACAGATAGGACAATGGAGGCCAAGAAGACGACGGACGTGAGGACGCGGAGGGCCCACATCAGCGCAGAGGGCGCGGGAGAATCGTTGGCGCGGCCTCTGCCTCTCTAGGCGATTCTGGTTCTGTTTCTTTTTTGCAAGGACTGACAGTGTGGTCGACTTGGTTCAAGGCTATTATGGGTTGTAGCCGGCGAGGCTACGATGGCAGGGATTTGGGATGACATGGAAGGAGGCTTGCGCAGTATTGGCGTCAGTGTAATAGAGAGCGTGTTTGGCGCAGTGATGCCTGGTGTTGCGGTGGGCGATGGTTTCGAGAAGGAGATGGTTCACAAGATTTGTCGTAGTGGTGGTCGTGTGCAAGGCACGGAGATTTCGATTCAAGGTTGCGGAGACCAGAAAGGGAAGGTATTGACGGGAAGTGCTCGTCGCCGATCTGAGTACCCTTTTCACAAATGGCATTCAAGTGAACATGCTGCCCACTCCTCCTTCCGTTGTTTCAATGCTCGGAAAGAGCAATTCTAATGTTGCACCGAAGCAAATGAGGGAAAGTCATGAAGAAGTCGTAAGAGTCCAGGCGGAAGTGCACTAATCTAAAACACGCTAGCTCGCGTCGCCATATCACCCAATATCAATTGAGACTCCCCCCCCAAATCTCCTATACGATCCTCTCCCCCCAAATTTCCAGCATTGAATGTTCAGACCCCTCTTCAGAATGGCAACCTCTCAGCCTGCAAAGCGTCTCAAGACAACAGGCTCCAACGGCCCCTTGATAGGCACGCACAATGGGCACTTCCACGCCGACGAAGCCCTCGCCGTCTACATGCTCCGCCTCCTCCCACCCTACAACCCGAGTAGCCTCCTTCGCACGCGTGACCCCGCCCTACTTTCAACATGCCACACCGTCGTCGATGTCGGCGGCGAGTACGACCCGCAGGCGAATAGATATGATCACCACCAGCGTACTTTCACCACTACTTTCCCTGCCAGGCCCACGAAACTATCCAGTGCAGGGTTAGTGTATCTGCACTTCGGAAAAGCAATACTAGCACAACGCACTGGTCTCTCAGAAGGGGATGGGGAAGTGGAAGTGCTGTGGCGGAAGGTGTACGAAGATTTCGTGGAGGCGTTGGATGCGCACGACAACGGGATTAGTATGTACGATCCTTCAGATACAAAGAACATCCAGAAAAGGTTCCACGACTCAGGTATCAATCTTGGGTCCTTGGTTGGGGATTTGAATGCCAATTTTGATGGCGAGGGAGGCAAAAGCAAGGAAGAAATGCAAGAGACTGAGGACACGCGATTCCTCAGCGCCGCCGAAATGATCGGGGAGTGCTTTCTGAGGAAAGTGGCATATTATCATAAAGCCTGGCTGCCGGCGAGGAAGCTGGTACGGGAGACATATGAAAAGAGGAAGGAGTATGATGCGCAGGGGAGGCTTATGGTGCTACCGAGGGGGTGTCCGTGGAAGGATCATCTGTATACGCTGGAGGCCGAGGAGGGCACGGAGGGTGGGGTCTGGTATGTGCTTTACCCTGAGGGCGAGCATGAGGGGAGTAAGTGGCGTGTGCAGGCAGTGAGTATTAATACGGATAGCTTTGAGTCGAGAAACCCACTGCCGGAAGCATGGAGGGGTGTGAGGGATGAGGAGCTCACTGAGAAGGCTGGGGTCGAGGGATGTGTATTTGTGCATGCGAGTGGATTTATTGGGGGAAATAAGAGTAGGGAGGGTGCGCTTGAGATGGCGAGGAAAGCGGTAGCGATGTGAAGGAGGTGGTTGACAGTGACGCATAGCATGGAGTTCGGTCGAAAAAGCATAGATAGAACCAACGTTTTGATCCTCTGTTTCCATTGTACGCCTACCGTGGTCAATTGTTACATCCTCTGCTGTCGTCGCGGGCAAAACTCTCACGCGTGACCGCGGCCAACGCCTAAACTCCAATAGCACCTGTTCGTTCCTTCTTCGAAGAGCAAGGGGAGAGACTGTGAAGCTCATCAAGCTTATAATGTCGTCAGCCAAAGCCTGCGACTCAGCAAAATGAAATGAAAAGCCGTCCATCAATTCTGCCATCTGATCGGCACTCCTTCCTTCGCTGGTGGGCTGCCCGGCCCCTTCTCTTGTGGACTCTTCGGACTAATCAGGCTTGGCTCATCTGCACTTGTCTCACGGTGTAAGAAGCTGCTTTCTTTCACTGGGCTGCCGCTGCTCGCACCCGGCAGGCCTCCTCCATTGACGTTGCCCGCGCTGGTTCCATTATTACCGCTATTGGGGCCCGGGGAGGTTAAGTGTGGGATGTTCTCGGGAAGAGGGTGCTGACTTCCGATAGAAGTGACGCCACCCTCGGCGGCTTTGCCAGCCTTGGACATTGCATAGTCGCCGGAATCGAAATATTTACGTTCCTGGATCGCGAGGTCAGCAGAGTGTGCGGGGAGTGTAAACGGGGAGGGAGCGAACCTTGAGCTTGTTCTGGAAGAGATCCTTCTTATTTGGTACCTTGCCGTAGAGGCGAAAGACCTTCTGCTCCTCTTCGGTGAGTGACTGCTAGGATGTGAGCAAGTAAACGAGGCAATTTTTCTTTTCAAGGATGTTTACGCTGATGTCGATCTTGTTCTTTTGATGGGGATTCATGTTGAATAGGAACAAGTTTGTGGTTGAATGGAAAGGCGAAAGCTGTCGACTAGATATTTGGCCTTGGTAATACCCAGTCATGCAACTGCAGCTGCAATCTTGATCTGCAAGACTTGAAGCGGGGTAAGCGCGGACGCAGTGGCGTGATAGATTGTTGAGGCAACCAGTCAAAGAATCCAGCTCTGCTTGCGTATTCCTACCCTCTTTCAAGAATCCTCACATCAGAGTTCTGGGAATGAGACGTAGATGTTGGTGGAAATTCACTTCCGCAGAACTCGGACTGAAGGCCTATATTCAGGGAATTTGAAACTCCGCTGTCAAAACACTTTTGTTGACAGTCGTCGTTTGACCGCGTTTGCCGGTTTGCGTCGTCGTCTTGGAGGTTTTGACAGAAATTGTATGTCTGAAGGGTACAAAGTGAGGTCGATGAATGCTTTTTTTCGGGGGTTTGTGTACGAAGGAACTGATGCTGATGACGATTTAGCTCGTAGGTAGCGATAGATGTGGGGGAAAGGTGTGGAATGAAGGAGGGGAGGGGTGATAGGTAGTACCTTAGTGAGGGTGAAGATAGAGAATCAATGTGGGGACACAGGTGAAAGGGTCTTCAATATATCGACGTCGATGGTCGCTGTGTTGGGACTAGAACACTCGCTAGTCAACGGGAAGCCCGCTCCCCTCCAATTCGTCCAGTCATTCATGAAAATATACTCCGTAGGTAGGTACTTAGGTGGTGAGCAAGCAGGACGAATCGTCAATAGATTGCTCGAATTTATCGAGTGCGTTTGGGCCGGACTCTCTTCTTTTCTTGAATATAGCGGTGTCTGTGGAAATGGCCAAAGAGCAAAGGAATTCACAAGTCTATGTTGTGGAACATCTAGATCCAGAGTTGGGGCCATGGTCAGCCCTTGAATACAAAACCATCGCAGAAGAGTCGTCCCAAGCTGGAACCAAATTTTGTCTATCGTCTGTACCAAAATCTTTGGAATTACCGCCAGAACTACGGATTATCGCAAGTATGACTATTGAGCATCGAAGTGTGGAGGAGATGTATGGGGACGCTAAGGACAGGGTGTGTTTACTGGATCCGGCCGCGAAGGAAGAGTTGAGTTCGAGTGATGGGGACCAATTTGAAGTATTCTTGTTTGGCGGTATCTTGGGTATGCGACTGATGGCACTTGACTTGAATACTGACGGGGCTGACGCATCTCGTGCAGGAGACGACCCACCCCGAGGTTAGACGAGGTATCATCAAGTCAATGGCCATTAAATTGACAATAATTAGATCGAACATCCGAGCTACGGGTTAAAGGCTTCTTTGGGAGACAATTGGGCCCAATACAGATGACAACAGATACGGCAGTCCGCGTGACTCGAACAGTAATTCAACAAAAGGGTAACATGATCCGAAACTTGCACGCTCGATTCGGAGTGTTGACACGTTTTGTAGTGGCGTTGAATGATATTCCATACATTGACTATCCCGAATTGAGGATCGATGAGCACGAAAGCACAGAAATGCCCTTCCGCTATATAAAGAACAGCGATGGAACACCAATAATGCCCACAGTAAGTGATACCAAAAGCGGCAGTGGGGCTACCAAGAAGGATCGTGGTATGTAATCGAAGCGCTTGAGCTGACCGGGTGTAGGGCATGATCGAATTAATAAAGAAAGACGCAGACAAAGGCTTTGGAGATCTGCTTTGAATCACATAGACTGTGGCAGATAGGCCAAGAGATCAGCGTCTTCAATGGAACAGCACTGTAGCCCCTAAAGCGAATCTCTGCTACCCAAATTGACAGAGCGATGCCGAGAATTAGAAATGGCTTGTGTAAATTTGATATGCGTCTCTCAGCAATGTGCACATCGAGATAGAAATATACTCGATTGCAAGGGTATGTTTAGGACGGATTGTGCGTCACTTTATCTTGTGAAACTAATAATCTCACAATTTGTAGTCTACGAGTCAGCCTAGGATACTGCTGATCTTGTAGGCCTGCTAGCCCTTGGTATTGGCGGAAAGAGAGTGAGATGTTATGGGAGTATCTGATGAATCACGTACGCATTTGATCCGGTCCATACCAAACACGCGCCCGGCACGTCGAAGGCAAGCCACCTTAAATTCTGACTGTTGAGACCAGTGGACATGCTCATGTAGCACAGAAGTCATGGCCTATAGTCTAGCCTAAGTCTCTGAAGTACGTGACCATTTCAAAAGCTCTATCCCCTCTTATTAGATTCAGACCATTCCATTCTTGGTCTTTCTTTGACGTGGAGACCTTTAGTCTAACGCATTAAATTACTAGTCCCTTAAGCTCCAAGTTGGGCCGTACTTGCCATTGTTGTACGTCAGCTCAAGCTACCTAAAGGTTCCGGTGGTCACTGTCCAAGTTAACAGCGGACTTTCCATGTAGGTAGTCATCAAAGCGTAGGATTGGTATATTTATGGATTTTTCCCGTACAGTGTAGAATCAATTGACCGTTCTGTTTGATGCTTGTTGCTGCCCTTCGTAGAGCCCCGTATAATAGCCGGCATAATACCAAGACATCATTAGGTTCTTGAGGCTCTCATCCTTGACTGCAAGGCTATTAGTAGACTAGGTATTTGCCCCAGTAGCCCTCTTTGGATGAGACATACCTCCATCAATAACCACATTCGGCATTGCATTCGGAATCTTCGACTGGCCCGATGAATCTGCCTGAGGCAGGTGCGAAGTTTCAGGCACGTGCTCCAGGAGCGTCTGCTGTGGACATTAGCTGGCTCAAGCTTACATTGCAGACTTGTGTAAAAAAGACTGACAACATCCTCTTGCTCTCCAGCGTGGCCGTCCACCATTGACATAGCATCACTTGCACCCTCTTTGACTTCTCCGTCTTCTAGTTCCTCTCGCACATCGCTCTTAGTCTCCGAAACATTTGCTGCCCCGTTCTGCATGTCCATGAACGGGTCCGAATCTTCGTTCTGCGCCTCTAGAAGGCCGATCACATCTTCGACGCGTTCCCCGCGAGCATGTATGCTATGGTAAAGCTGCACAGGACTTTAGTGAGATATGGAGCGGGCAATTGGGATGGGCGTACTTTGTATTCTTCGAGCGCTTCTTCCCACGACTGTAAGAGGTGAGAGTCGTCCCAGATCTCTGCGTGCGATAGGGGCTTTTTCTTTTTGGCCATGTCTAAGGCGATGAAGCAGTGACATGAAAGTGAAGGAAGATCGAGAGGGCCCTCGGAAGATTCATAATTCGAAGTTTGAGCTTCCGAGGGTTCCGAGCCGTTTGTGATAAGATAAGAGTAGGGGTTCGTGGGGTTTCTCTCAAATGACGTACCAAATACCTAGTTACGCATCATAAAACTGCAAACCAAAAGAATCAGGTCTGTGGCACTGAACGTGCTTATTTATTGGCAGCATCGACTACCTAACTCCCTTACTCTCTGATTTTAATTACCATTTACCTCAAAGAGAACTGCAGAAACGTCCCAGTCTACAATGGCGTCCACGCATCAGCTCAATGTTCAAAACATTTTCTCCGTCAAAGACTATGTATGTTTGGTGACTGGTGGAGGGACAGGCATTGGCCTCATGGCTACTCAAGCCCTTGCTGCGAACGGTACCCTTTCTCCAATCCAAATCTCAGAGAGTGCATGCACCTGACCATTAATAGGCGCCAAGGTGTATATCACCGGTCGCCGCATGGAAGTATTAGAGAATGCAGCCAAATCCCATGATCCTGAGGGAGGGAAGATAATTCCGTGAGCTTCATGAAAGGAGAATCAAGACCGTGCAATCGATTAACAATGTGTCACTAGGATTGGCCCCTGTGACGTGACGTCCAAGTCAGATCTCGAAAAACTCATCAAAGACTTGTCTTCCAAAGAGAAGTACCTCAACCTCCTTGGTGAGTGGCCCTCTCATCTTGACTCCGTCTGCGATTCGATAACGCGCTCAGCTGCTGACCTCTTTTCTCTCCAAGTGACAAATGCCGGTGTTTCTGGGCCTAAAGCCCCTCCAGACTCTACCGACGCCGCGGCTATCCATGACAAAATATGGCAAGGCGAATCCGTTGAAGACTGGCAAGGCGTCTTGACGACAAATGTCACTTCGGTCTACTTCTCCACTCTCGCATTTTTACCCCTCCTCCAAGCCTCGATGGATGTGGGCCCATTCCCTCCGCGTTCTCCGTCCGTCATCGTAATCTCCAGCATGTCTGGAATCATGCGACATTCGCAAGGCCATTTCGCGTATAATGCTGCAAAAGGCGCCACCGTACACCTCTCCAAGCTCATGAGTGCGGAGTTTGAGAAGACCTCCATACGGGTCAATTCAATAGCACCTGGCTATTTCCCGAGTGAGATGACCATGAAAGAGAGTGGGGAAGACAACAAAACTCATATGCCTGTTGAAAAGGTGAAGGAGAAGGGCCACGTGCCAGCTGAGAGGCCAGGCAGCGATGAGGAGATGGCTCAAGCGATCATGTTCTTGACGAAGAATATGTACGTCAACGGGGAGGTAATTGCTGTGGATGGTGGTGTCCTCAACCAGGTTCCTGGAAGGTGATCCCTTTCATTGGTATCTCTGTGCAAAGGAATAGCATCATAGCATAGATACGTTAGCGGGATGTTGTCTGAATTTCAGTGCCTAGCATGCAGACTACTGATGTCCTCGATGCTGCCGTCGCCTTGCGATTTATCCTTTGACTGGGATTTCACCTGGCGGGATGAAATCCCTCTAGATTCCCCTTCAGCCACGTGTTCCCCAGTCAATCTCTCAAGGACCTTCATCTTTCCCTCTGCTCGCTTCAGGCGGTCATCAAAGTCAGCTACTGACTCTTCACTGTTCTCGGTCGACAAACTCCCAGGCTCAGTCAAAGCATAGAGTGTTCGGACGTACGATTCCAGGCGAGTGTTTCTCGGTTTCTTGTAAGGTATTGCCTGCGCGTCTGGAGGCATTTCCTCGACTTCGTGGGCTGAGATGGGGTCAATGCTGTCGTTCTTCGATTTCACCTCTTTTTGCTCTTTAACTTGGAGATCACCATCTGCGGTAGGCTGTCGTCCAGCCCATACCACAGCCCGTCCGTGCAGACGACCCATAGCAACATACTTCTCAAAGCCTTTCTCGAGGCCAAATACGCGGCCTTCGATGCGCCCAGCTCGATCGCCATCTGCGACGCCTAGCTCGTAGCCTTCTTTGTAGAAATCGTCCTCAAGACGTAGCAGGGAATCGAAGGGATCGTCCTCCTTGCGTTCGGTACTGGACATAGCCGTTTATCGCATTAGTTTTCAAATCTTGGAAAGGGGCGAAAAGGGGCAGTGGAGGGAATCGGAGATCTCGGGAATTCGAAGTGAACGCCGAGTAGCGTACAAAGTACAGAGTCCTAATCTGATTTGCTGAATGAAGGACTCACGCGACACTGGAGTTGACTATTGAAGACATATTGCTCGACGCTCAACCCCTCGCTTTGCGTACCTTTGTCCCTTGATAGCAAGAGAAGCCTTCTACGCATCCTCCTCTACTTCAAGTGGACACGTGTGACTCGACGTCATGTTCATTATCGATTGGTGTAAGTCGCTATCAAAGCACCTCCCATCTTTCCACTTAGATACTTCGCTCTTCCTCTTGAATCTTAGGTCCAGGCTGACTTTATTATCGGGCATCTATAGTTTGGGAAGTACTTGCCTCCCTCGGCTTGCTCAACAAGCATGCCAAACTCCTCTTCCTGGGGCTTGACAACGCCGGAAAAACAACACTTTTGCATATGTTGAAGAACGATCGAGTAGCAATATTACAGCCTACTCTACATCCAAGTTTGCAACCTGCCTCTCGGAGAAGCCTTCTCGTTTTAATGAAATCCAGCATCCGAGGAGCTAGCAATGGGAAATTGCCGCTTTACAACTTTTGATTTGGGTGGCCATCAACAGGGTATGCTACCTCCCTTTTACCAGGTCGTCTGAATAAAGAACTGACTGGTGTCCCGCCATCCAGCCCGTCGTCTCTGGAAAGATTACTTTCCCGAAGTTTCTGGCATTGTGTTCCTGGTCGACGCTAAAGATCACGAACGATTCGCTGAGTCAAAGGCTGAACTCGACGCCCTTCTTTCTATGGAAGACCTGGGCAAAGTACCATTTGTGGTCCTTGGGAATAAGATCGACCACCCGGATGCTGTCAGTGAGGAAGAGTTGAGGCATCAGTTGGGACTATGGCAAACTACTGGGAAAGGGAAGGTGCCGTTGGAGGGAGTGCGGCCGATTGAGGTCTTCATGTGCAGCGTTGTTATGAGACAGGGTGAGTATCCCGTGAGGAAGATGTAATGACAAAGCTGACCCTTCGAAAAGGATATGCTGAGGCTTTCCGTTGGCTCTCGAATTATGTGTGAAGCATCGTAATGCTTAGGATCCTACGTATCCGTACTGTGAAAGCGTTTATAGAGAGGACTGCAAATAGCAATCAGGCCCAATGATACCCAAAAGTCGAGGAAACAAATGGAGTTCATTTGTACATAGTTTGAGAGCAACTGTAGGATTCCAGGACCTGTATAGCAAATGAGATAGAGAATATTGAGAAGTATGTAGAGTATCGTGAGAGTATGGTAAGGTATTGGTACGATTTTTTTTCCGTGTAGCGCGTGGCATGGAATTACTAGTAGCTGGCTTTGTCAACAAATCTACATTGGAATATTATAGGTGTGTTGCGTTACGGCAATCAATAATAAGCACATTTGAGCTCCAAATGTCCTACACACATTAGCAAACATCCATATGAATCTGCGTCCTATGACTTTGCCTGCATGGTTACTCTTCAAGACCTTAGAGTCGTCCGCGCCGCCCGACCCAGCTACAACGTCTCCTGGGGCACCCTGAATTTGCAGATGTAGACAGAACAACAGTGACAGAGGTCTTCTTGTCCGAGCTTCTTCCCTGGCAAACAACTTAGGCTCTGGAGAGTCTTGGCCCCAGTGTTCCCAGGCTATACCGCTATCATGCGTTTACACGGCCATGCTTTATCCCAGGGGCGATCGCTTTCTGCACTTTCCAGACGACAGACCTGGCTTCTCGTTCTAATTACGATATGGACGGCGACCACTGTGAGCGCAAAGACTGCGGCCGACTATTTTGTCAAGTCTCTTCCAGGTCAGCCAGATGGACCGTTGTTGACGATGCATGCTGGGTAAGTACGACAGTGAAGGTCCCTAAGACTATAGCGCTGACCTTTGGGAAAAGCCACATTGAAGTCAGCCCAGAACACAATGGCAACCTCTGGTTCTGGCACTTTGCAAATAGACATATTGCGAATCGGCAAAGGACAGTTATATGGCTGAATGGTGGCCCAGGCTGTAGTTCAATGGATGGGGCTTTGATGGAGATTGGACCATACAGATTAAAAGACGATGCGCATCTAGAGTATAACGACGGATCTTGGGATGAATTTGCGAACGTTTTGTTTGTCGACAATCCAGTTGGAACAGGCTACAGCTACGTCAATAGTGACAGCTACCTGCACGAGCTTACGGATATGGCAAGTCAAATGATTACGTTTCTCGAAAGCTTCTTCGCCTTGTTTCCAGAGTACGAGGACAATGATGTGAGTGGTAATCCCGCATGAGAGGCTAGATTCTTCTGATACACTCATCAGATTTACATTGCTGGCGAGTCTTATGCTGGCCAGCATATTCCTTACATTGCTCAAGCAATCCTAGATCGTAACGCCGGACCTTCGGGGCAAAAACACTGGAACCTGTCTGGCCTACTAATCGGCAACGGATGGATATCCCCGACGGAACAGTACGACGCATATCTTACAATGGCTTATGGCGCAGGTGTGATCGAAGAAGGTTCCAAAGAAGGAAAGGAACTCGAGGAGCAGCACTCCAAATGTACCAATGCTCTTGACCAGCCGGGTGGGAAAGACAAGGTCGATTTACCTGTTTGCGAAAACATTCTGCAGTCGATATTGCGGTCCGCCGAGAAAGACGGTCGTTGTCCGAACATGTATGATCTTCGTCTGGATGATGAATATCCTCAATGCGGGATGAATTGGCCTCCTGATCTTGATTATGTGAAACCATACTTGAGGAGGAAAGATGTAATACAGGCTTTGAACGTCAACTCGGACAAAGTGTCAGGTTGGGTTGAATGTTCCGGAGCAGTGGGAAGCAGTTTCAGCCCCAGAGCCTCGAAGCCATCCATCACTTTGCTCCCCGGTATCATTGAGAAACTCCCTGTCATTCTCTTTTCCGGTGATCAGGATTTGATTTGTAATCATATTGGGACTGAGGAGTTCATTCACAATATGGAATGGAATGGCGCCAAAGGCTTCGAACTTTCACCAGGGACATGGGCTCCTCGAAGACACTGGACATTCGAAAGCGAGCCAGCAGGTATCTGGCAGGAAGCGAGGAACCTCACGTACGTTCTCTTCTACAATTCATCCCATATGGTCCCTTTCGACTTTCCAAGGCGGTCAAGAAATATGCTCGATCGTTTCCTGGGCGTGGACATAGCAAGCATCGGTGGAAAACCCGCCAATTCCCGTATCGACGGGGAGAAAGGGGTCGAGACGAGCGTTGGAGGGCATCCAAATAGCACGGCAGCAGAGGAGGCTGAAGAAGAGAAGCTCGAAGAAGCAAAGTGGGAGGCTTACTACAAGTCTGGTGAGGTGGCGCTCATTGTGGTGATCATATTGGCAGGAGCATGGGGATGGTATGTTTGGAACGATCGACGCAAGCGAGCAGGTTATCAAGGTCTCTTTAGTGGATCCAACGGCGCTCTTCACAGGAACAAAAGGGTTGGGAGAGATGTCGAGGCCGCTGATTTTGATGAAAATGAGCTGGACGACTTGCATGTTGTAAGTCCAGATCAGCATGATGACGGTGCTGAGCCGAGATACAGTCTTGGTGGTGAAAGCAGCGATGAGGAAGGGGTCAAAGGGAAGAGTCAGGCCAACGGGCACAGTCAGCGCTACCACGACGCAGACATTGGGGAAGAGAAGCCCTGATACGCAGATTATCCTTGCATGGGTCAGGAGCCTATCTTGTTTGCGAAGCATATACCATCTAGCTTGGCATACTTGCTAAATACTAAGATAATGTATGTTTGCTCGCATTCTCTTCCGAGAAACAGCACACAACGCAGTACTGTCTCATGTTCATCAGATACCATGACGCAAACCGTGTGTCGTCAACGGCGCTTCGACACCACGTAGGGTCTGCAAAGCGCCTAAGTGCTTGACTCTATGTTGGTATATCATCATATGAACAGAGTCTGAACTGTTGAGTCTGGCGCATTTGACAGCGCAAATCTTAACATCATTAAGCTTCTCTGTTCCCCAGAACTCCATCGTGAAGATCGAAGAACGCGAAAGACCGATAGATGCAATATGCAGACTTTTGCAAAAGAAAAGGAAAGACCCCTCGCCTCAAGAATAAGCCCCATCGAGTTACCCTCTTCCCCCTTCCCCCTACCTCACGGCAGGAAGGACGAAGTAAGCAAGGCAATCGCATATCTATCCACTGCGACGAAAGCACGCTCCATCCACGACCTATGAGCCCTCTTCCCCACAACCACACAATCGCCACCTCCTCCCCAGGCCTTGCCCTCCCAAGCCACGCAGGCAGCCACCGAAGCTCGGACTCATATCATCATCCATGTAGTCTCCAGCCACCATACCGTGTAGCTCAAGAAGGCAGACAAGGAGAGTACAAACGGCGAAGGCAGGGGATTGTGGGGGTAGAGGAGGCCGAGAGGAGGTCAGCCGCGAAAGTTGCTTTTATGGCGGCGCGTTTCCGCTTGCTCTGATCACCCCTCAAGGTGAAAAGAGATGTCCGGGGACTTTCTCCCAAAGCATCGTATACGGGAGAGGCCTGGGGGCGCTCTCTGTGTGTGAGCTTCGATAGCGATTTTTCGAGCGAGGAGTGGAGAGACAAAGGGGATTGTGGAGGGAAATTTTGATATGATTTTTATCTTAGTGCGGAAATGTTAGCGTGGTTTGCATTCTTTGCATTTTGTCGCAGCTACCTGGTTTTCAATCTGTGGAGCCCGCTCTGATATTGGACGTGTTCTGCCTGCAACCTACCTGGAGCCATTCGCTTTCCTTTAATCGTTCCACATCACCCGCTACTCATGGTGTCAAATATCTAAAGAGAATCGTTTTCTCCCCTTATTGAACAGCACCACTACCCCTGCCATTAGTCCTCCCAACGCCTCCACAATGTCTCTTTTCGCAAACGCTGCTTCCCCCACAAGCGCTTCAAACGCCAACAATACAACAGGAGACATCTCAAAGGATGTTCCTCTAACCAGCCCTCCCGATGACGGCATTTCAGAAATCTCATTTTCTCCACAATCAGACCATCTCGCCGTCGCATCATGGGACAAGAAAGTCCGCGTCTACGAAATCAATAATCAAGGGGGGAGTGAAGGGAAAGCTATCCTAGACTGCGAAGGCCCGGTCCTAAGCTGCTGCTGGTCAAAGGTATACCATCACTTTATTGCCTCACCCCTCCTCACCCTCCTCTCCTCACCCGCCTCCCGCTGACCTTGCCAGGACGGCACCCGCGTCGTCGGCGCCGGCGCAGACAAAGCCGCGCGTGTGATTGACCTCAACACAAATCAGCAAAGCCAAGTAGCCGTGCACGACCAACCCATCCGCTGCGCCCGCTTCGTTGACGTTCCAAATCAGCAATCCCAATTCCTCGTCACCGGCTCCTGGGACAAGACGATCAAATACTGGGACACGCGCTCCCCAACCCCTGCCGCAACACTCCAATGCCAAGAACGCATCTACAGCATGGACACCCGCAACCAGCTCCTTGTCATCGGTACCGCGGATCGTTACATAAACGTTGTGAATCTGGATAAGCCGGATCAGATATACAAGACGCTCCAATCGCCACTCAAATGGCAAACCCGAGTCGTATCCTGCTTCACAGACGCCTCTGGCTTTGCTGTGGGCTCTATAGAGGGGCGCTGCGCCATTCAATACGTCGAGGACAAAGACTCGTCCTCCAACTTCAGCTTCAAATGCCACCGCCAAACCCCCCCAGCAACGCGGGATATCAGCAACGTCTACAGCGTCAATGCAATAAGTTTCCACCCCGTGCACGGCACCTTCAGTACCGCAGGTAGCGACGGTACATTCCACTTCTGGGACAAGGATGCGAAGCATCGTTTGAAAGGGTATCCTGAGGTTGGAGGGACCATTAGTACTACAGCGTTTAACAAGAGCGGGGGAATATTTGCATATGCCGTCAGTTATGATTGGAGTAAAGGGTACTCGGTGAATACGCCGCAGCTGGCGAATAAGGTTATGTTGCATGGGGTGCAGCCGGATGAGTGTAAGCCGCGGCCAAAGGTTGGGAAGAGGTAGAGATAAGTGAAGCGAAGATGAGCGAGATCCTGAATGAAGAAGCGGCTGGAGAGCGTTAGCAAGAGATCGGATGGGTGCGCGGACAGAAAGTGTTTCAACCTTTGTGGACACAATTTTTCTACCATGATGCACCTACTCGGCTTTCAGATCAGATGACCCCAAAGCGACAATGCAACCCCAATCAATCGACGAGGCCAGAAGAAGAACACACCACCAGGTCCATGGCCCAAGCACAGATGGCGGAATGGTGTGAGCAAACTCGATCGAAGCAATTACCAAGCCTTCTCTGAGGAGGCTTGGGTTCCAATCAGGGGGAATGAATGCATAGCAATGGACAAGACACAATGAGCGTACATCTGTCGTCTTCATCATGAAATACCATTGATATCAGGGTAACCTTTTCGCCGTCTCTATCTGTTGGCGCAATTCCTTTTGTTGGACGGGATACGCTTTGTAGTCATCGATCAGATCAATTGTAGATCACATATCAGGCCCATGTTTTATCCGGGATTGTTTATTGTCGTGGGAGAGTTAGCGCCAAAAAACGTCATGGAGGGTTGGTTGTAAACAAGGCTCACGTTGTCGCGCGGCTTCCTTCCATCACCCACAACACTCGCTACTTGGTCCACGAATATCTGGCAGACAAGAATATCTACAGTATATGTAAACTGTTCCACGTACGCGACTCTGGTGATATAAACCTTCTCGCTCCCTCGCAATAATGGCGCGGTCGAATACTAAAACCAAGGTGGCCGACAAGCTAGCCGTTGACGGCACCCCAAAACTCGCCGCCAAAGGTCACCCAGGCGACAAACATGATAAAGCAAATCTCAACATCGAGGAAGCAACCGTTGCCTCACCCCGAGCAACGCGTCAACGTGCTGGAGATTATTTCGACTTCGACGACGAGAAGGAGCCCAAGGTTGATGCTTCGAGCAAGTCTGCAGACACCCAAGCAGCGAAATTGAAGAAAACAAAGACGGCGCCAGCGAAAAAGAGGGAGAAAAGTGCGAAGGGCAAGGGTGAGGCTGAAGTGGATGATGCAGACGTTGGCGAAAGTATTGGTCAGCGGGTGGCAGCTGAGCCGGCGAAACCTTCCAAAGGGAAGAAGGACGCGACAGAGAAAGAAAATGTGGTGATCGGTCCATCAGGAGACACTGCTGCGGTGGAAGGGGTCGCAGCGCCTGAGAAGGAGAAGAGACAGAAGAAGGCCAAGGCAGAGCCTAAGAAAGGAAAGAAGGGAAAGGATGATACGGGTGACGCCGACACAGGCGAAACGCTCGAGGACAGGGTGAAGGCTGAACCAGCGAAGACAAAAGGCAAGAAAAGCGTGCCTGCGAAAGATGATGTGGTCGTTGGTCCATCAGGAGATACTGCAGCGGTGGAAAGCGTTGCGACGACCGAGAAGGAAGCAAAACCTAAAAGGGGCAGACCAGCTACCAAGGATAAAGCCACTCCCAAAGAGAAGGTTGCACCCAAGGAAAAAGCGCCTTCCAAGGACAAGACGCCGACCACGAAAGCTACAAAGAATGACGGCAAATTACCTACGGAGGAGAAGAAGCGTAAAAGCTCGAAAGCAGACAAGGATGATAGTAAGGGTGCTGCTGGAGAGGGCGTCGAACCTGCGAAAGGTTCAAAGAAAGCAGCTAAAGATACAGTCGCGTCTGGCAACGACCCCAAGGGAAAGGGCCCTGCGAAAGCAGGTGGCGCCGAGCCAAAGCCGAAGCCTAAGAAGTCAAAAGCTACTACAGAAAAAGATGCCGACGGGGAGAAGAGTCCTGCCGTCGAGCCTGATTTGGCAATGGATCAAGGACCTTTCGAATCGTTGTTGGAGTCTGATACCGGCAAGCCATCTGCAGCCAAACCTAGTAAAGCAGCTAGAAAGAAGGCCACGAAAATAAACAGCACAGAGAAACCAGCCATGGATACTGCTGCACCGAAGCCTGATTCGACGAAGCCATCATCCTCCAAGACTACGACTAAAGCAGCAGATACGCTGACGAAAGAAGTGGCCGCAGGAGCTGAGAAGGCCAAGAAGGAAGCAGCCGGGGCAGCAGAGAAGGTCAAGAAAGCCGTCAAACCGAAAGCCGACCCCAAGAAGGCTCTGAAAGACTCGTCTGTCGCCCTCAAAGACGTCGTAAGCAAGACCGCCACTCCAGCCGAGTCAGCCGCACGTGAAGCATCCAAGTCCAAGAAACGCAAAGACCCTCCCAGCGCCGATGCAGACACAGTGAAAAGAGACCTTCTCGACCCCCTCGCCGAACACGCCTCCGCCTCCAAAAAGCAAAAGCAATCCAAGAAATCTCTGGGTGAGACTGTGGGCTCCATCATATCTACAAGCTTCGAGACCGCTCGAAAGTCTCTCGGCGGCTTGACCGGCGCCGGCGCCATTACAGACAACACTCCCGACCTGGCGTCCGCGGTCATAGATGCAAAGAACACCGCCAAGGCCGCCTCCAAAAAGACCAAAGGAAAAGGCAAAGCCGCAGGTGAGCCCCCCGCAGACGTAGGCGCAGCTGAGGAGGACGACGCCGAGGAAGAGGCCGACGACCAAACCGCGGCCCTGCTCGCGGGCTTCGAATCCGACGCCGACGAAGCCGACGTCCCATCCACCGGCTTCGAGGAAGGCGCCCCCATCCCTTCCCTACCAAACGGAAAGGAAACATCGAAATCCCTGGCCGCGCTCAAGCAGTCCAAAGGCAAGACTGAGAAGGGGGTCGTGTATCTCGGCCGCATTCCTCACGGATTCTACGAGCACCAAATGCGCGCCTACTTCTCGCAATTCGGTCCCATCGCCCGGCTACGGCTTTCGCGCAACAAGCGCACAGGTGCGTCGAGGCATTACGCTTTCGTCGAATTCGAACAAGAAGGGGTGGCCCGGATCGTAGCTAACACCATGGACAACTACCTCATGTTCGGGCACCAACTCAAGTGCAAGTTCGTTGAGAAAGCGAACGTGCACGAAGAACTGTGGAAGGGGGCGGGCAAGCGCTTCAAGGCCGTTCCGTGGAACAAGATTGAGGGCAAGAAACTCGAGGTGCCACTCGGGAAAGGGGAGTGGGCGGGGAAGGTGGAAAAGGAAAAGAAACGCCGGACGTCCAAGCTGGAGAAAGCCAAGGAGGTGATGGGGTATGAAGGCCCGAGTGGGGTGTTGAAGGGGGTGGAGGCTGTGGCTAAGAAAGCTATCGGCACTACTGAAGTGGAGGAGGAGAAGAGCCTCATCACTGCCGGCCAGGAGGGAGGCGTTGTGGTCAGTGAGGAGGTCAAGACTACGACGCAGAAGGGGAAGGGGGGCGAGTCGAAGACTACGGTTAAGAAAACGAAGCGAGCGGCTGAGACTGAGGAAGGGGGGGCGGCTAAGAAGGCGAGGAAGGGGAAGAAGGCTGAGGTGGCGGCGGCATAGGGGATTGAATGGCTTGGCCCGCTTGACCGACTTGACTTTGGGGGTAGAAGGGGGAGGGCGGGCAGGGTGATCTGGATAATTCCCTGTGCTTGGCGTGTACCACTGTATTCGTGCTTCTATTTTGATTGGAAGCGAGCGAATGCGCCCTCATGTTCACTGGTAGAAAATGAAATGGGGGTGGGAGTCTGAGAACTGCAGGTATTAGAATCACATCATGGCGCTATGTTCACAAGCAACTCGACGGTCAAAAGTGGTGGATTTCAATCAACCTCCGTCCATCCCCCTTCATTGCCCTTGTAGCCTCACTCTGTTTTGATCTCAGGTAGAGCGTGCGTCACGGCATCCATAGATCACGTACTCCATTCTCTGAACAAGGACGTTGTAGCATGTGCATACTTCTCAACCACGACCGGAGCAGAAGCAGGAAACATCAAGGACCACGCAATGACCTCAGAGCTTCGATTTCTCAGCAATCATCGCGTAAGCCTTGGGGTAGGATTCTGCAACCCGAGCGTCAGCCTCCACGTCCTCGTCCTCATGAAAAGAACATGAGCACGGGGAAAACAGCCGGGCAACGTGCAAGAAAAGGACGCAAAGAAAAAAGTCGACCCACCCAAAAGCTCCCGGTTGATCTGCTGCACGTTCTGAATCCCCCCCACATTCATCAAGATATCCAGATCCGCCAGCAAACTCTTCATGACGTGCCTCACCCCGGCCTCGCCCATAATGCTCAACCCCCACACCCACAGCCTCCCCACCCACACAAACCTCGCCCCCAACGCCAGCGCCTTGACCACGTCCGCCGCGCCGCGGACGCCGCTATCATACATGATATAAACCTTCTCGCCAACCCCGGCATTGACGATATTCTCCAGAGCGTCCAAACTCGCAATCGCGCCGTCAACCTGTCTCCCCGCATGATTACTCACGACGATGCCGTCGCACCCGACCTCGACCGCTCTCTCCGCGTCGGCCACACTCTGGATGCCCTTCAAGCAAAACGGTCGCCCGCCGCTGATGCGCTTCCACGTGCGGATCAACCAGGGGAGTTTCTCCCAGCTCCACGCGCGGCCGTGCCAGACGCTGTCGATCCACATTGCCCCGGCCTCGTTCGGTTGCGCGACGGGATCGATCCCTGCTTCTTTCAGCCTCTGCTGGAATACTGGGTCGCTCAAGCCCAGGTCGGCGCCGATGCCGTGGTAGAAAGCGTAGTTGCTTGTGGCGACGTCATCGTGCCGCCAGCCCAGCTGCCACGTATCCGTCGTCAGGATGCAGGCGTCAAACCCCGATTCCCACGCGCGGGTCAGGAGGGAAACCGTGAGCTCGTCATCGTGCGGCATGTAGAGTTGGTAGAAGCGGGGACCGTGGCCGTTGGCCGCGCCGACGGCTTCGATGGGCGTGGAGCCTGCGGTCGAGAGGCAGTAGGGCAGGTTGAGCTCTTTGGCAACGGTTGCGACGGGGAGTTCACCGAGCGGGTGGTAGATTTTGTTTATGCCGATGGGGGCGAAGCCAATGGGTGCGGAGACTGAGGCAGATTTAGTGACGAGTTGGAGAGGTGGTGAGTAGGACGGGAGAAACCTTTGTGGCCGAAGATGGTGGTGCTGGTGTCGCGGAGGTTGGTATCGACGAGTTGGCGGGGAATGATGCGGTGGTGAAAGAATGCTTCGCCTGTAAGAATTTAGGGGTGTGTTTGGCTTTGGGTTTGTAGGAACGTACGGTTCGCCAGGTGTGTGTAGGATTGGCCTGCATTGGAGGAGGCGTAGTACCTATTCCCCGTCAGGCAGTGTCTGCCAGCACGATGCTCAGATCTCTTTACCATCCCCCTTGCGTCAGCTTCGCCTTTGCGAGTTCCTCCAACTTGCCCGGATCTGACACAAGGTTAGCAGTCGTCCTGGAGATCAGCACAAGGGCGAGAGGTCACCGGTATTGAAAGGTGGCACTTCTCCGTCATTGCTCTTCCAGAAGTTCTCCCGCTGGTACAAGGCATACTGAGGGGTGCTCCTTTTCTCAATATTCGGGTTCTTGGGATCAGACATGGTAGTGGGATAGAAAATCCAGACGCAATTGCTCGTGAGACTATCCCGGCTTATGCAAATCACAGATGGAACAGAGGCATCGAGCGGAGGGGGAAGAAAAGAAAAAGGCCAGCATTCTTATGACCGCTTGGCTTTGTTTTCGATGGGGAGAGTTCGATGATAAGTGATTTGATCGGCTGCGGCAGGCACAGCTCGGAAAGGAATGGAAATCGTTTCGCGCGCTTCTCTTCAGATCTGATCAGCACGTCTCCACTTATTCATCAGAGGGAGATAAGGTATGCTATCTTATCCATTCGTCTATACTGATTGAATCCTTCCACCATAATCATAGATCATCGAATCCCACCATCCCATCAGATCTGCAACTGGCACCAGGTCGCCAGAACCCAAATGCAAAAGACGAATAATGCATGATACCTACCATTCCCCACCCTCCCAAACACCCGCCGCCAAGATGAAGGGATCAGGCGCCGTCTTTAGCCACCCTCTCTGCCATTTTATCGTACCACTCCCCATGAGCCGCCCGATCAACGTCTGCCACTCTCCCCAATTCATGCGCTATATCGCCAATCCGTCCTACAAACTCCGGCATACCGCCCGAGCCGAGGAATTCCGTCGCCGTGGTGCTGGCCCGTATTCGTTCTTCAGCACTGAAGGCCGAGAGGCGGCTTAAAATGTGCGTCTTGATTTTCTTCACCATCACTTTCATCACTGGATGGTTGGCTTGTCCGTCTTTGGTCTCGGAGAGGACGCGTGTGATATTGCCAAGAAGCTGTTGCTTGGTGATTGGTGGCAGCGCGTAACGGGATTCGATGATCGCAACGAAGGCGGTCGATGCAGTAGAGAAGGGCAGATCCCACATCCGTTGCGATTCAGCTTTCCACAGTGAGCGGGTATCTCGTCTTAAAAGGTTCTTAGCCGATAGCAAGATCGACCCTATCGTAACGATTCGAAGTACATCGCCTCGAATCCGAGTAAAGCGCTGGCGATCAAGTTCAAGAGTTTCTGGAACGTCGTTGTCTTGGATGGGTGTAGTCATGATAGCTAGGTCGACCAACCCCTGCATGTAAATCTTATTGGGCGTCACTTTGCTGGCTGGCGAAGAAGCAGTCTCATGGTTACGTCGTGATGCTTCCTCTTGGGTCTTGACGGCAGCGTCTCTCCACCATGCCAGTGTCCTTTCAGGAAAACGGTCACCAAGAGCCTTGGAAAAAGCTCTGGACTCGTACCCAACGGATTCACTGATAAGTGTAGGTGTCATTCTCATCAACTGGAAATTAAGCATATCCAGCGTCAGCAAATCAATGACGAAATAGATTCTTGCCAGCTGCTTGACTGGATCTTCACTTGGGTTTGTCGCCAAAATCTTGACCTCTTCATCTCGAACAGGGGCACATAACTTTGGCAGAATGGAATTCATGAACAAGAAGAAATTCTGGTATGTAAATGAGCCGTTTGAGATCTGACTGGCGACCAACTTGGGATCGAGAGCTTCAGATATCATAGTGTGGAACGGCTTGTCCGCTTCTAGCATGCTCGAAAGCTTCTGCAAGATCGACTCGGCGAGTGCCGGGATCCATAAATTTGCGAGTCCAGCATCCAAGGCTTCCTGTAGCTGTCTCGAAGTAGCCTCGATAATTGCATCCCTTTGGCTTTCTCGCTTCTGCACATCAATCTTCCATTCTTTGTTGATTGCCAGTTCATGAATAATGTCCCTGCTTGCGGGCATTAGAGGTGATGAAGCCTGAAGCCTCTCTTTGGCAACGGATCGGTCGTCTTTCGCCGAAATTTTGCTTTGGCTAGCAAAGGATTCCACTGCCGCTACTGGCGAAGGACCTGAAGGGCTGTTCATAATCGCTGCAACTCTGGGTTGGCTATGGCGCTTTTCGCTGTCTGGCGTTTTCTTTGCTCGAGATTTTCGGCTGCCTCGAATGGCATCTTTGATCATCCTCATTGCCTTTTCGGGGCCCGCAAGTTTCTTTAGTGAGATGAGTACTGAAGTTTGGTTGTTTTGAATGCCTTCTTTGTAATCTGTAGCGACTTCGCCAGTCTTATCGTCCTTGACTCTTTGCCATATGGCGTCAAGTTCGACGAATTGAGCTAGCATACCGGATATCATGAATGAAGAGTCGTGAGCCCTCCAAGCAGCGAAAGCCCTTTGGAATGATCCGTACGCTTCTGAAAGATCTGCTAACTGTGGAGTAGGTGATCGTGGAAAGCTCGAAGCTGTATCAATCTCTTGATTTAGCTGTAGTAGAAGATTCTCGGCTTGGCTTTTAAGATCCTTCTCTTGTTCACCAGCTTTGTTAAAGATCTGCTTTGGCTGACCTAGGATAATGAAAGTGCTAAGGAATGATCGAACAGCTAGCCTCTCCTGTGTGTCGTCATTGCTGTCATCGTTGAGGCCGAAGGCTTTGAGCAGCTTGCCTGTGGAAGACAAGACACTATCTTGACTCAACAATTCCCTGACTTCCTCAAAGTCGGCCTTCTGTACTGCTTCGACGGACAATTCGAGCTGCATGAAGTCGAGGATGGTTTTCCGCCGCAATCTGTCTCTCCATGCTTGTTGTATGATCTTTGCAGCCTCGTGTTTGCCTTTAGGTTTCCAGATGTATGTTTTCAATTCCTTCCCTTCAACCGCATACTCGGTAGTCGGTAAGGTAGCAGTCCGAGGGCGTTTCTGGCTTTGTTGAAGCAACGCTTTCCTCCTCTCGGCTTCTGCATGTCTTTCCTCCATATCCTCTTTCATCTTGAGATGCTCGGCGGCCTTTTTTTCTCTTTGCTCCTCAGCAACACGCTTCGAGCGCTTTACCTCGGCAGCGCAGTTGGCCTTGACTTGGGCCAGCAGGCGTTCTCTGGCTTGTTGAGCCGCGAGAGCGCGTTCATCGCTATCCGTCGTGACTCTCGGGGCAGCCTTGTTCATGGCAGCTCGGAGTCGGACCTTCTCGGCATGTGCATTTCGATCTGCTGCTTTGGCTTTGCGACTCTCAATGATCGAGGCCCTGCGAAGATGCTGCGCGATATGTGTACTTTGCGGTCCGCCATGGCTCGATCGAGCAGACCGGCTGGAATGGTGAGAGGTCATGGAGTTCCGGCGGGACGAAGCTGCGGAGGATTTCCGTCGGCTCGCCGTGTTTTTGTAAATGCGAGCCGCTATGTGTGGAGGTGGGTCGTAAATGCCCGGTGTGTCGCCGTCGGAGGACATCATGAGATCTTGTACTTCTTCCGAAATGGTGGGATGCATGTTGTTGGTGATATCTGATTCTTGGTCTGGTGAAGGGGCGAATGGTCGCATGACTGATGCAGAGACGGTGTTCGTTGGATCCGGTCGACCCCAAAATCATGAATGTGTGGGAGAGTTCCCTCTTTCCTTGTGAGGCAGTTGCCAAATGGTCGCGTGCAGATGCAGTGAGATTTCTCAGCGTTGTTAAGGCTGTTTCCGGCAGGCACGAGATGTTTCCAGAAGACAGCGAATTGTACGGGGGGCGGAACGTGGGGGGGGAGGGGAAGATAGATCAATGATAAGTAATTATAGTAGTTAAATCAAAGCATGGAAGAGAAGTAAATACTGTCGAAGAGGCTGAAATCGCTCAGAATTAGCTGGCAGGGGAGTCGTCAACAAGATCGACAATTACACTTGGCGCAAATTATCGTGAGGCTATATCTCTTGGCGACGGCTCTTAACGCTTGAGGTCTGTACCTACTTAGACTACTATAGGGCTAGCACCAGCTAATTGCTCACTGATTACATTATTTATTACAAAGCATTGGTGCATGTCGTTTCTGGTCTCCAACTCCAATATGATTCAGATCCTACAGAGTACATCCTACTTGATTCTTCCACTTATCGTCTACATCACTTCCTTAAATTCTTAACCCCCAATTCAAATGCGAGGTGACAGATCCAATGGTATACGCCAGGGTCCTGAACCAGTATATACTAGAGGAGTCTTCCTCCAACACAATAGATCAAAACTGAGCGCGGAATAAAGCTCATGGCCGATTGTGGGTACACGAAAACCCTGTGGACGATTTTCCAGCTGGAGATGAACGATATAAAATTTGCTAACCTCGGCGTCCAGACAGGTCCCGTTGCGCAGTATTAAGGGCGCCAAAATCTGCTTCTGGAAAACACACTGTAACGTTCGTTGATACCATAACTGTGCTCAAAGGAACAGGGACAGAAAATGAGCGCCGTCCCTAACCAATTGCTCGAAGATATGTAAGGAATTATCGTCGACGTGGTCGTACTTGACATAATTGAGATCGGTGTACCCCACCAGTTTGAGAATGCAGTTTAATGTCTCCTCTGGCTTCATCGTTCGCGACTTCATGAAGTACGAAGAGTAAAGCCCAGCGTGCGTTCCTTGGGGCATTTTTTCAAAACCACTCTTCTTAGAGATCGAGGTACCATGCAGACAGCCGCGCATGCTCTCACCTTTGTCGCCTTGTCCATAATTCATGACTTCAAGGTGAATGTGCCAGGTACCTTTGGGTGGCGATTTCTTTGCTACAGCCATAGGAGATGGTAATATATTATCTGGAGCCGCGGCGTTGGTATTATCGTTGGATAGCGGCCTGGTGCCAGCTTTGAATTGTGTAGTTCCGAACCAATCGATTGCACCATCAGCATGGTACTTTGTAGGACCGCCGCCATTTCCAATTGCCGCTCCCACGCAGGTGTTCTTAATCGTGCGAATTTTCTCCACACATACACCCTTTTCGACGTTTAGTGGCGTGGTGACAAAAGCCTGAGTGCCATTGCGTATGTTGACGGAGTAATCTAGCATACCACCAGATTTGACGACAGACAACAAGTTGGGCGGAATACCTGCCACCGTAGGCGAAGCAGAGCATACCGCGGCGATGAGCGCTTCTATAATATCGCTCAATGTCCAGAAGTCGAAATCTGCATTCATTTCGTCAAATTGGGCTTTGCTTTTCCCTTTTGGTATACTCCATAACGAGGGCTCAAGAGTTGGGGCAGTATTGTGACAATTTGGAGTTTGAATCGTGCCCGGGTCCGTGGGTGAGGGACTGAGATTTATATTCGATATTTGGGGAACATGTGCCCCAGGCAGGTCGCTGGGTTGCGCAGGAATTGGCCGGTCAGGAATGTCGGGTAGAGATGGCCCGCCAAGCAAGTCAGGGGGCGGCATAGAAGTTGGACCAGCTGGGACTATCGCCGACAACTGAGCCTTTGTATGAGTTAAATCAGAGGGTAGCCCGTCAAGTGGGTCTGGAGGTAGCATAAAAGTTGGACCAGCCGGGACTATCGTCGACGACGGAACATTTGTAGGAAACAAATCCAAGGGCAGCCCGTCAAATGGGTCTGGATGTAGTACAGAAGTTGGACCAGCTGGGACTGTCGTCGATAATTGAGCACTCGTAGGGATTGAATCAGACGGTAGCCCGGCAAGTGGGTCTGGAGGTGGCGTAGAAATTGGATCAGCGAGGATGGTCGTTGGCAATTGGGATATTGCGGGAAGAGTCAAAGTATTGTGGGAAATTCGAGACGAAAGAGTCGAAACTCTCACACCGTTGGATGCTACGGCACCTGTACTTGAGGGTCTTGGGCGAGTACTGGCACTGGAAGAGGCAGTCGAGGTATCGAGCTGGAATGATGGTAGGAAGTCGATCGCAGAAGGATCTCCAGCTGGAATTTCTTGACGAGGAAGATACTTGAGAGAAGGTGATGTTGGAATAGAGTGAACGAGAGTGGTAAAAGCCATAAACGTTACAGCCAACATGTAGAAAAGCGAGCATGTAAATGTACTGGCCATCGTTGTCAGTAGCGATGATGATAGAATCAAAGAGTGTGACTGGCTATTAGAAAGCAGGAATCGTTGCAGATGGTCCATTCATAAGGTATCTTCTTTGCTTAAATGGATATGAACCGGCTACATGACTGTGCAGAGAGCCTGACATCGTCAAATTTTGTGTTGGGGATGTGGAACCTGATGAAAGCCTAGCTTGCTCGACGAGTTGTATATGATCAATTATGCTTCGGAAGGCGACTCAAATGAATCTTGGTCCTTTTGTAATGGAGTTGGAAAAGATTCAACCGAGATTGAGAGCAACAGAGAAATAGTCTTTTCCGCAACGACCCTCGTTTCTAGGCCTGGAGACAACACGAGCAACCAAGTATGTCGTAAGCAGAGCGTACCAAGAACAATTTACTTGAGGTCTGAGCAAGGAATACCAGAATTTACAAAACGGAATACGATCTACCTCGTTACCCAGAGTGCCTCATTTCGTGGAGGATAGTATATCAGCCCGAGAACTGTTTGCTCCTTTTCAGAAGATCGTTGCTTTGGACTTGAGCTTTTTCATGCAATTAATAGTTTCATGATTTTGTATATAAGGCTTTCCTGGCGACCGCGGGGGCGGGTAGGTAAAGGCAAAACAAGCAAAACAACAACTCCCTTAGTTGGACAATGCAGCAGTATCTGATTTACAATATCTCTCCCAAGCCGCACACCGTCCAATAGGGGCCTTCAATATTATGTTGGTGCTCTATTGCTCTTATACGCTTGGTCCGGATAGGCTTATTGCTGCTGGAGAAACCGGATCAGCCCATTTCCAACAATGAAAGCTCGGGCACGGTTGTACTTTATCATTTTGATGATGAGATTGTATCTTCCTCGACCGGAACCATGTAGAAGGATTCTTCACGTGATTGACATTCAAAAAGCCTTGCTCCATTCTCTCTGCAAAACCCAACCACGGCTCCATCAAAATCAATAGACTCTCTGATGAAAAGTAAACAAGAATCGTTCCACACTTCACAGACCAACTCCTTCGTCAGTTCAAAGGACGCGCAATGCAGGCCAACGACTCCTTCGCTGCCTTGCTGCCGTGAAACAGGCATTAAACATTGACTTCAGTAGTGGAGTCTCGTTGTCTGATTACCTTATGTATATACGCCTCGAGGACCGCGCTGGATGATTCTGACGAGACTGACGAGGACCAAAAATTCTCTTCATTAAGACCAACAACAGATTGGACTTTGTTAGTAATCTTGGCCCCAATCTCTCGTCGAGCTTGCTGGGAGATTGGGGCCAAGATTGTGTCTTTGCTCCCGAGCGAGCCCGGGGAAACAACATCCATGCTACGTAACGTCGTAACTGGATACTAAAGTAGGTGCTCACAGCCGACCTAGCTCGGTTTGTCTGCCTGCTACTGCTTTATCTGTTTTGATGTTCCTTGGCTATTCTAATATGCAAAGCTGACCAAAACCCATCGAGAGCCTCAGGGCTAGCCGCAGTTCCCTGCAAACGTTTGCTCAAAACCCATAAGATTTCATTCCTTTGCAGTGTCTCCGCATTGCTTTGCTTTGAATTGGTCCACTGGAGAGCTCTAAGATTCATTGTCACCACGCAAGGCTTTCACTCCAGCTATAGATAAGCTTTATTTACCAAATGGAAAGCTTTCCATGAATATTTATACACTCTTTGAAAAAAACCAACCAACTCAGTGTACGCAACCGTACATCATCTTGCTCACGCAGAAAGCCTCATGATAAACACTTGCTCCCATGTCAGGACTTTAGTTCAGATCGTAATCCTCGCGCTCGTCCACGTCAGACATACCCACCCATGGGCTCATTTCCGCTGGGGAGTCCATCCACAGCATCTCTATTCCACAAGTCTGTAATATAAACCTAACTTTAACCAGCCCTGCACTGCTGCTCATCTCACGTGGGTCATTTTGTACATTAGAAGAAATGTCTGAGTGAATGAGAGAACACACATTCTCAACACCACGTCGCATAGCTTCTCCCCTCGAAACCGAGTATGATAGTCTGATCAGGCGAGCAGACGCATAGGAGCGTGAGTGTGCTAGCCTTGATGGTAGGTCGTCTGAATATTCAGAAGCCATTCTTGATCCAGCACGAAGCCCAGAGACCTGTGACTAACGCACAGATAGACTGTAAAAATAGGTTGAGAAACTCTTTAACAAGTTCGGTGCCTGTAATCATAGCTTGACTGGGCCCTACATCTGTATTTCTGGAGCACGGACACCCTTCTTGCGTGATACACGCCTCCAGGACATGGCCATGAGACCACACATGCTCAGATCGGTCTGCCCAAAAGCGTAGGCTTACCCTGTGCAAGCTTCTTACGTGTCAAGTTTCTATATTGCGTGCGGTCACTTACATAAATTCTTTATGCAACTTTCATCAAACAACACATGTGCAGAGTCTAATCTACGTACTTTGGATTCTGAAAAGTGAAGAGCCTCAGCAGTTCCCAGGCCACGGCTGGTTTCCGGTTAGAATTGGATATCAGATTGCAAATCTCCGATCATGAACCTTTCCCACCGGCGGACTGAGATGCACTGCGACAGGAACCCCTCTGAAGCAGTCCTGTTCCTCTCCATATTAGTAAATAGAAATCAAAACCAGGGCTAATCAACCTGTCTCGAAGAGGAGCTGATTTTGATCGTAGACGGAACAATCAGACGCCGATCCATGTTTGGACGCATCTGATGTGCTCATGCGAGATTGAACAACTGTCTCGCACTCGCGGTCTCGATCAGGCCCTTCATGAGGCATCTCCGGATTGTCTATATAAAAGAAGCTCTGATCCTAAACATGGTCCATGCTAGAACTCTCCACAGACGTTATCATTTGTCTAAACGGAGCAGCTGAGAGCCGAAGCTGGTTTAAAATCTAAACAAACTCATCGGCAAATCCCTAACCTCGAGCGTACCACCGCTCATACGATATTCAAACCTCGTTTGCAGTGACCAGGCACAGTTTGGTCACGATGCATGCTCTCAAGCCAGTGAGATGCACAAGCATTCTGTCGACCATGCCGTGAAAGCTCGAGCGATCAGTGATTCGGCATCCGTTGCTGGCATCAGGTAAGCACGCGATTCGTTAAGCAGAGATGAGCGGTGTTCACCAACACAACCCAGCAATCTCATGCCTCGCTCCTCATAACACTACGCTCACTTGTAGGAATTTGCCAGGGAGATAGAAGCTAAAATCATTGAGTGCCTCGCTGCGGGGAATCCGTTGCATTCTTACAAGGAAGAGCTTGCCGACAATATAGAGCCCTATACCCTAGCAGAGACGGCTTGGTGACATGACAACTCCAAACAACAACAAACAAAACAGCCAAAAGTAACACAAAGTATAACGTCTGCAAACTCCCTCCCCAACCTCCCCCAACATCTCCCCCAACATCTCAGCCTCCAACCCTCTCCACTCAACAACCACAGCCGCATCGGCGCAAATAGCCGAGCACTCAGATCTACCCACCTCCCTCTCTACCGAACAAAGGCGCCTCAAACCAACATACAGCCGTCTAGCTCCACACCATATCATCTGCGCAAGCAGAAAAAGCCACCCAGTGGGACAGCAAGCTAGAATCCACCCCAACGCTGACACTGATGCGGACGCACCATAGCCATCGTGGGCTTTGACGGTGAAATGAAGTTCAAAGGAATATGGCGAGGGACGTGGAGAAGGAGCTGGTGATGAGGCGGGCGAGTGAGGGGTTGACGAGAGAGAGGGGACATGTCTGAGGGGTGAGGGGTGAGTGGGGTGGGTAAACAGATCGGGAGGGAGAGGAGGAGGACAAGTTGAGGGGCATGTATAAGCAATACGGGAAGGAAGGGGTTGGAGGAGTTAGGACGGCCACCCGCGTCGCACGTGCCAACAGACAAGTCCGCGCTCGGCTCAGCAGGATCACGACTGCGATCTCGGTATAATAAAGATGTCGGCACTGCATACACGAAAACAATCATGATTCAAACATCAAACCCATCCTTTACTTATACAGCCTCTGTTGGTCAGAACCGTGGGGGGGAAAAAAGGGGATACAACGAACGTAGGATACACGAATGGTATGGTATGCTAAAAAACACAGCTTCCCGCTTCTCACAACCCAGCTTCGTTCGTGATTCTATGTCACAAGAAATGAAAGCAGATGCAAAGCGCCTGCTCCTTCAAATGCCCCCCCAACGCGGCCCGCACGTGGATCGTTCTCCTACTTCCGCTTCATTCCCTGTGCCGAGGCGGAGGCGGAGGCGCCTGGGAACATGTTGGAGGAGGGGTTGGAGACGAAGGGCGTGGAGGCGGTGATGTAGCCGGTTGAGGTGCAACTGGTTGAGGTGGGCACGGTGCCGTTTGTGGCGTTGTTGTATGGGGCGATGGAAGGTGTGAGGGAAGGAAGAGATGAGCCTGCTGGGTTGTAGGGCCCTTGGCCGCCGCCGGGAGAGCCGGAGGGTGGTTGGTTCATGGCGGTCTGGGAGATGGTTAGCTGCTTGTTGATAGAGCGATACACGTGTCGCGGGACTTACAACAGTGACGGTCTCTTCTGGGCCAGTGACAGTGACAGTGACGGGAACAGGGCAATTGGAGCCTTGCGCCCCGGTCGCGCCAGCAGATAGGTATTGAGTGATCGTATTGAAGAGCTGGACGGTCTTTGTGATTTGCCCGTTATCGGTACCTGAGCCGCTCTGGCCGGGCGAACCACTCTGGTCAGGCGAACCGCTCTGGTCGGGCGAACCACTCTGGCCGGGCGAACCACCCTGGCCGGGTGAACCGCTCTGGCCGGGTGAACCGCTCTGGTTGGGTACGTTTGGTGAGTTTTGGTCTGTGCCAGCGGCACCCGGGGATGAGGCATAGACAGTCTGTGGTAGTGTGTCAGTAAGCTATAGAATTCAGTGTTTGAGAGACGAAAGGCTTACGTGGTAGTTGGTCTCGGTAAAGGTTGATGTGATGGTAGTCGTGACAACGGAGGCCGAGGCGCCAGATCCCACTGTATAGCTGAGAACCTGTACACTGGTACCGATATTGGGAGCTGTTGTAACAGCTGGGGCTGCTCCAGCACTGTTCTCTCCAGGCAGAGGCCCCTGGGTGGGTACTCCGCCGGGGCCCAAAGGAATTGATGGCTGAGCTGATGGAACACATTTGGTGCAGATTGTGATGGTGGTAGTGAGCGTGATCGTGGAGGTGCTTGTGGTGGTACCGACCGACACGCCGCCTGCTGAAAGGGAGGCACTCGTAGTGACTGGGCAGACGGTGACAGTGGTGTAAAGGATCACAGTCGTGAAGACGTCGACCGTGGAGTTGTTCATGGGATACACTGGGCTGCTGGAGTTTGGCATCATCGCAGAGGGAGTGATGCCGGCCGCGGATGCCACGCTTGTGTTTGACGGCGAATAGGCCGATGAAAATCCTGCACTTGCCGGATAGGTAGCTGATGGCGAATAGGCTGATGAAAAGCCTGCACTTGCCTGATAGCTAGCTGAGCCCGCTGAGTTGGAGTATGGTCCGTAGACATTGCCATGGCTTGCGATCGAGCTCAAGCCGGAGCTGGAGCTTACCGCGGTTCCGCTTCCGGAGTAAGGCCCATAAGGTGGTTGGCCTGGGGTTGAGCTCGAGCTTGGTGAGCTTGCGCTCGCTGAATGAGGTCCATAGCTTGGTTGACTCCCAGCCATGCTTGGCCAGCTGGTCGGCGCTGAGGTCGACGGTGCTTGTGCCGGAAGAGTGTTGTTGAATGGACCATAGATTTGCTGTGCGGCTTGTGTAGCAGCAGCCAACGCCCCAGCGAGGGCAACTGCCAGCTTACCGTACATCTTTCCAAACTTGTGCTGATTGACGAATAGACTTTTGTTTCGATCCGCAAGCTAAGGCCGTCGGATATGCGTAGATTCCAAGAGGACGTGATTCTTGACTGCGTTTGCTGAATCCAATGTTTCACGTAATTTGTTTTGGCTAACTGATGTTTCTTGTCACTTCTCTGCGAATGCAATTTGAAAGGGTTCAATGAGTGTGGTGCGAAATCGATTCGCGAAAAGAATGACTGGAAGTTGATAAAGAGTGACCGTGAACCGAAATGATAGCAAAGCAAAAGAGTGTGGTGAAAAAACGGAAGCCTTGTAACGAGGAGAGCGAGGGGAAGAGGAGTAGAGAAGAGAAGTGAGAGGGGGGGGAAAAAGAAAAGGAGATTGAATAAGGACCGAATAGGGATCCTGTGTGATTACGCCCAGCCACGAGAAGGGCGGACTAGGACAAGGGGGGCTGTGATGCAGGAACAAAGCAAATATCGCATATGATAGGGCACACTCAGGGAGCCTTGCATTAGGCCCAACCCATTGCGCCCGGCTGATTGGTTCCATGCTTCAATAGTCTAAATCGTCCGATAAACTGGGGGTAGGGGGATGCCCTGGGCGACTGCGGGAGGCCCCTGAAGATAGTTAAGATAGATTGGCAGAACTTCCTCTTCCAGCGCTTGACTGTCCCAAATTCCTACTCTTGGATAGCATCGCTTTCTGTGAGGCTCACCACTCGTCAAAAGCAATATTCTAGTGACAGCGCACACAACCCTGTCAACCTGATTGTCCATGCACGTTTTCTTCTTTCATTGGTTGAGTTGGTGGGCGTTATTGCTACGTATCAGAGTGCCACTATCCGTATGGTTGGACCCTTCGTGCATAACATCCAGGCTCCCTCTCTACTTCCTATCTACTTAAAGATTAATCACTTCAGGTCACAATTTTGTAATCTTGCGAGAGGAATAACCAACCGTCCTCTCAATACAACAGAGAGCAGCCAGAGTCTCTTCCATTCATGTTGTCCTCTCACATCATCCACCTCTCAGTCTGAGTCAGGTAGTCTTGTTCCGTTACCGTCAGCCCGGACTTGTAATCGAATCTGGCACGGAGGGAAGATCATACCAGGTTTAGAAACAATGGACTCCGGAGTAAGGAACAATGTTTGATGGCGCAGCGTGGTGGTGTTTCAGGTTTAATTTGCGGGTTGGTGCCATCACACGTGACACACACTATCGAGACTGGGGGGTAAAATGGCCGATACCACCGACTTTTGATAATATGAATAGCTTCAGAACTGTCAACTGCTTTGACTCTTGACATGGTCATGGTGCGACTTGGTGTCTGTGTTTTTGGAGGAAGGCCCACGGTGTGAGGCAGGGAGATAAAAGGAGAGGAAAGGGGTGGTTGCGCCTGCCAGAGAGTGACCAAATCAGCCCTATCATATCAATTCCATCAATTCATCCTCCTCCCTAAGCACGATACATGATTATTGTGAATGACTTCTATTCCCAAATGCCAGATCTCCATGCGCTTCGTCACGCCCTCCGCTCTTTTGCCCAATCACCATCACCCTTTCAAATCATTAATTCTTTCCCCTCGCAGCCCGCTCAGCTGACGCGCCCAACAAACACACTTTATATCCTCGACTCCTCCTTCAACCCTCCGACTCTAGCTCATCTCAGTATCTGCACTTCCGCATTACTGCACGATAAACGCGAGGATACATCTCAGCCGAGACTGCTGCTGCTGCTGGCGACACAGAATGCGGATAAGGCGCCAAAGCCCGCTGCGTTTGAGCAGAGATTGGCGATGATGAGCATCTTCGCGGAAAACTTGCAGACGAAGATTCACTTGGAGAGTGGAGGAAGTATGGGGAATGTCGGGGTAGATGTAGGGGTTACCAAGGTCCCTAGATTCGTTGAGAAGGTTGATGCCATTGAAAACTCCGGATCCTTTTCTGCCCCCGAAGGAGTGCAAGGTCCGGTGGAGCAGGTGCATCTGATAGGCTTTGATACTCTCGTAAGACTACTTGATACAAAATACTATCCACCGGATCACACTTTGCAGCCATTAAACAGGTTGTTTGCCAAGGGTCGTGTCAGAGTCACGAGACGGACGGAAGATGCTTGGGGAGGCGGAAACGAGCAAGTCCAATACGTTAGAAGTCTAGCTGAGGGCAGGATTGAAGGTGATGGGGGCAAGAAGGAGTGGGCGGAGAAGATTGAGCTTGTGGAGGGACGGCCGAACGGAGAAGAAATCATCAGTTCCACCAAGGTCCGAAACGCTGCCAAAAATGCGAACAAGGGGGCGTTGGAGAAGTTGGTGACCAGAAACGTGGCGTCTTGGATCCTTGACGAGAAGCTATATATGGACGAAGATTGATCCACACAAACTCATATACTTCTTGAGCCGTCGCTAGTCAGAATTCCAAGCCGAAGAGCACGGTGAAGCCAACCGTTAGCTTACCTAGCCATCCAGCTAAACCAATTTTTGTTGTCATGAACGTCAGATGCTATGGTGTCAAATACCAAGCCCTAGAACAGATTGTCAACCAACGCGCTGCTATCCTTCACAAAAAGGTCCTGGTCTGCAGCTAAGATAGACCAGAAGTGGTTGTCACTCATAGTGCTATACTTGAGCAACTCCTCGTCCTGAAGCATGCCTCTTTCTAATGATAGGAACCCTGTGTTAAGTTCATCAGACTTGTCTTGGCTTGATCTATAGCCTGGCAATGGCCCACCCATACTGCGTTCCTCGAGTACATTATCAGCTTCCAGGTCCAGATCCGAATGGCCTATGTCATCATTCCAGACCGAATCCTCATCCAGCATTTGTTGAGAGGCAAGGTATGCCTCACAAATGCCCTTGGAAGCGGGTAAAGGTTTCAATCCTCGAGGAGACGATGGATCGATGAGCTTTGTCTGTGCTAAAAACCAGAGACGTGCGCTGATAGCAGCCAGCAATGCTGAGGTGCAGCCTCCGGATGCCTGAGAGCTTGAGGGATCGTCGCTTAGCCACCTCTCGGGCGATATATTTTGCATTTGCTCTATCTTTCGTTTCAGAGTAGCCGAAGGCGTATTGTGATAGAATCCGAGTAATGAACCAGCTATAATGGGAATGAAGTCATACCTTTGCGAGACAGCCTAAAGATGAAGACTTAGCTTTAACCTTCGGTTCTGAAGCTCTCGGCTGGCGGGGCAGTCTTACCTCCAGGTATCCAGGTCTGAAGATGACAGGGGCAAAAGTACTGAGTTTGAATTGCACTGTAGTACTCGAGATCTCCAAACCGGACCTTTTAGGCAGTTTTAGATCCTGGATTATACTCCGTAACGATATGTCCATAAGCTTAACGAAATCCTCGAGGGAACTCTGTTCACGAGGGCATTCAACGTCTTCTGGGAGCGGGGTGTGAAGGTTAGGAGAGTTGGCAAGAGCTCCAAAGGAAAATTGAGACGATGCACTTTTCTCGGAAATTGTGACCGAAGGACTGGAAGCTGATAAATATTGGTCCAACATTTCAACTTCTTGATCAACGCCTCTCGCTGGACACTTCCGAGAAGATGGCAATGGCCAATCGCTGTGATCCAGGATTTCCAATCCTGTAATAGTGCCAGGCCTATTCGCGGCCAGAGATAAGGAATTGAGTTCGGAAACAGTCTTTTCGGCGCAAGGCCTTCTTGAAAAGGAAAGATCGAGAATGACTGCGTCCAGGCAAGCATACGGCACTCCGATGGGAGGACCAACATTAGACGAGGCGTAGAAGTCATCATTGAGTGCTTCATTAACGTTGAGATTATTACGAGGTGCCAAGGTGAGGATGACCTCGTTTGCTAAGAAGTCATCGTCTTCAACCAAGGAAAGATCAAGGGAAGCTTCGAGACCGAGCTGAGGCCACAGCTGTTCCTAATCAGTTGAAAGCTCGTACGACATGAAATGCAGGGCGCACCTCCGCACGGCACAGGACAAGACCAATATTCTCCACTAGGCTTGACTGTTTATACCTATCGAACAGAAAGCTCTCAAACGAAAGGTTGAAGCGGAGCAGCAGTGGATAGCCTCTGGAGACCCATGTTCCAGAGGACAATAGCCTCTCTGGATCTTTGAATAGTTGCGAGAAAGGAGATAAGGAAGCCTGAGGTGAAGAGAGGGTAGTCCAGCAACAAGTTTTGAGCTTCAGATTTTTTTCCGAATAAGTATGCTCAAATTCTCCAAGACTGAGTGCAAAAGGCATTTATCAGAAATGTACTAGTCGTCGCAAAAGAAGCAGAGAGAGGGAACAGAGATAACCATGGAAAAGAATAGTGCTCGAGAAGCGAAAGAGAACGACTCCGGATATGATCTTTGAGCCAATACAAGTATAGCTTCTAGCCTGCTACATCTAGCATAGAAGCCCGAATTAACATCTGTGCAGCTGCCCTCTAGCAGCAAGAACAGGAGGCTCCTTTAGAGATGGTTCGGATCACAAGAGGATCTATGGAGGAGTTGATGCCATCCACGGTGGACCCTCGGACACATTGAATGCGAGACCAAGCTAACCACTTCTGGATGAGCTAGGGCGCCGGCACCCGGATCTTATAATACTTCACTCGCTGCTCTCTGCCCATTGCAAGTCACGGCAATTACAGTGTATGTAGTCCATGGATGGCGACAATGCCGCTGCTACGCTATGTGCGCGATGCTCGCTTGAGGGTCTTCAGATTTCTGCCCCTTGCGACTTGTCAAGGCTCAATTAGAGCCGGACTCCACACCACCTCAGCTTGTCGAACTGACGGAGTCTACGCAGACCTGACGAACATGCGTGTGAAAGCGCCATGGATCGAGACACTAAGGAAACAAAGGGAGGAAGGCTTTGACCCAACCAAGAAGGAAGATACTCCGTTGGTGCCCACAGACCGAGATCTGACGCCCAAGAAGATGGCAGACAGTTTCCATAGAGTGGTACGCACTGAGCTATACGTGTGGTGTTCTGTTGACTGACTGATGTCAAGGCGTAGATTATACCCTTGGCTCAAGAACCATGGCTCGGAGATACCTACCTCAATGCGACAGGGCAAGTCAGGTGCGCCAATAGTTCGTGGATAGTCCTTAATACCTGCTGCAGCTGAGACATTCTTAGACTTGGTACCCTCTTCATGGACCTTGATGCATTATCCGGAGTCATCGCCTACAAACATACTGGGGAGTCTGTCACCACTGTCACAGCAGCGGTGGATAGAATCACTATAAATCATGCATTGAAGGAGATCTGTGACCTGGAGCTTTCAGGCCAGGTCACCTTCGCTACTGGGAGAAGCAGTATGGAAATATCCCTCCGAGTTGCCAAAGCGCCCGAGAAAGGCCAGGAAGTCAAGAGTGATGAGATCCTCATGACTTGCGCTTTCACTATGGTATCTCTGGATCCTAAAACCAAGAAGCCGGTAGCAATCTGTTCCTTGCTGCTCGACACTCCAGAAGAGAAACGTCTCTTTGCGTTGGGTCAACAGCATTCAAATGAAAAGAAAGCTCTAGCAAAGAAGGGTTTGCGGAAACAGACGCCCAATGATGAGGAGAGCGATCTGATTCATGCCATGTGGCTCCAACAGCTCGAATACCATGGTACATGACTTCCAATGGGGAACATTCGCATTTCTGCTAATATCCGTTCTGCAGACCCCAATATCTCTGCACGCAAGCCCGACAATCTGATATACATGTCTTCCACCATCTTACACTCTTCACAAATCATGCAGCCCCAGTACCGGAACCGGCACAACTTCATGATCTTCGGAGGCTTCCTTCTTAAGCAAACTTTCGAACTCGCTTTCTGTTGCTGTGCTGCTTTTTCCCATTCTAGGCCCACCTTCTTGAGCCTGGATCCTTCTACCTTTGAAAACCCTGTACCAGTGGGCAGCGTGCTGTACCTCACTGCAACAGTTGCTTATACAGATCCTCCTCTCCTCGAATCTACCGCTTCTGGAGACGGCATCACTCCGGCGTCGGAAGACGAGGATACGTCAGCGTCAAAGTACACTCGCGTGCAAATACGCATCGACAGTAAGGTTCGGAACATCGAGCATGGTGAGACTAAGCCGACAGGACAGTTCAACTATACCTTTTTGGTGGAGAAGGAGATCAAGGTGATGCCGCGGACCTACTCCGAATTCATGATCTGGGTGGATGCAAGAAGAAGGGCGGAGAGGGTTAGAGCAAGTATCAACGGCGACAAGAAAGGGCAAGGGAGTGCTACGCAAGCGGCAAGAAAGGATGATGGGACAGGTTCGAGGGTTATTGAATGAGAAAGGTATGCGCTTCTCCCAGTGAGCCTTCAAACGTCGATAATGCCAAAATATACGGGATATTACAACGGAGTGTATGCACTCAGCAAGTCCACAAGCTCAAAGCTCTTTCTTCTCCCTCCCCCCACCTCCCCCACCTCCACCACCCCCCACACCCATACCCATCTTCATCTTCTCCCCCTGTCCCCATCCCTGTCCTCCCCCGACCTTCTCCTCCATCTTCCGCTCCTGCACCAGCCCCCACCCAGCGACCACAGCCCCCCCAACAACCTTGACAATAGTAGCACACGCCGTCCCCCAGACCTGCACACTCACACTCCCCGTCGGCGCCCTCGGAAACGCCAATAGCCGCTCCACATACCACGGCACCCAGCCGATGGGTATCCAGAACATGGGCGTTTTCTGAAAGTAGAGCTGGATGAAGAAACGGAGACCGTTTGTGCCGGCCCAGCGGAGGGCGGTGCATGCTCTGTCGAAGGTGGTACGGAAGCCTTTCACGTTTTTCGCTGCATCATGGCGCGTGTCAGCCTCGATGGATCAAAGTGGGAAAGAGATCTCATGGCTTGCAGGGTTGGAGAAGGGGGAGAGAGGGAGAACATTACTCTTCTCATCGTACTCCGCCTGCAATTTATCATGACTTCTCCTCAGCTTGGCCCATTTGGCGAACTCGTCCTGCGAACTCGTCGCGTTCATTTCTCGCTTCAGCTTCACAATGTCTCCGCGCAGAGAGATGGTGCGGTTGGCGTCGCTCGAGGTGGAGGTGGGGAGTTTGTTGTAGAGGGTCCATAACTAAGCCTACGGTCAGCTGTGGTCGATGTTCATCACGGCAAGCAGAGCGAAAAGATATTGGAGCCGGGTGGGTCTTACGAATTCGTTGATCACAGGCGCGCCGACTGTGTTGACTAGATGTAAGAAGACTTGGAGCACGAAGACTACGAGCATGAGTGAAGGCATATCCACTGATATACTCTGCTGCAGCAGAGGAGTGATCAAAAGTGGTGATCACATGGGGAATGGCGAGAACGATGTCGGTCTCGTTTTCAAAAAGGCAATCTCTACACAAACACTAGCGCCATCCCACTTCCCCTTCACCTCTATTCCTCCCCCTCCATCCAAACCCTTCTCACATGTCCACCACCCAAAACAATGCCCCTAATGCCCTCGAAACCTACACCCTCCTGACCCATCTCCTCCACCCTCCCCAGCCAAGCCGTCTAGAAATAGACATCCTCCCTTCGTCCTTTACCCCCATTATCCACCACGAAGGAACCAGCATCGGCATCCCAAAACCCCTGCTAGTACAATGCTACCTCATCGCCCGCCAGCGTTTCTTCCGCCCCAGAAATACCCATGAACCACCGGACACAGCCCAAGAAGAGCAAACCCTGCACGCAACAAGCATCCTCCTCCTCCTCGACCCGGCCCACATCACAGCCCTGAACTGGCGAAAACTGCACCTCCTCTCCCTCCCACAACCCCCCCCAACCGGTAAAACCCCACATGACACCACATCCACCCAGCGAACCCCCCCCACAACCCTCCCAATCCCTCCAAACCCCCCGTCAAACCCTCCAAGCCGACCTCACCCTCCTAACCACCCTCCTCACCTCCCCCCTCCCCAAACACGCCAAAGCCTGCACGCTCTGGTCCCACCGCCTCTTCCTCTTCCAACACCTCCCC
>JAABUQ010000438.1_pt1 | contig 95629 bp, 101 predicted proteins | sample 5560001 | NCBI WGS metagenome assembly JAABUQ01 (sample SAMN10711888, study PRJNA513371) | rock metagenome | isolation source: Antarctica rocks | place: Antarctica: Victoria Land, Finger Mt nord | collected 2015-12-18
TAAGAAAGACCCTGGCGCATGTCCTTTGTCCGAAGGACGGGCCGCGCTGCTGCCGGGGGTTTTACACCCCCGGCGTCTGCTTGGCGACGCTGATAAAGAGTGAGTGAGGCTGTCTTGACGGCGTGGGGGACGCGTTGCGGCGGCGTCGTAAGCGCATACCGACGACGGAAGAAACCGTTCCGTCGTCGGTACGCGCGGGAAACGCTTTAGGAACGCTTTGGCAATGCCGTCACAGTGCGGAGGGAAAACTGACATGAACCGGATACTTCTCAGCCGCAGGTATCATTGTACCAAGATTTAATTGGGCAGCATAGCAACAAAATGGGCCACTCCAACGAAAGGCTTGCGCAGACGTGAAGTATACCTGCCCTTGCTGTGGCTACCAGACCCTTTCCGAGCCGCCGCCGGGCACTTACGAAATCTGCCCAGTCTGCTTTTGGGAAGATGACGGCGTTCAGTTTGCCGACCCGGACTACGAGGGCGGGGCGAACAGGGCTTCACTACGGCAGGAGCAGCAGCTATTCTTGAAGCGTGAAATGAATGGCAGCCTTCAAGGGGCATGGGTGCGGCTACCGCGCGCCGACGAACCCAAAGACCCCGAATGGCGGCCACTGCCGCAGCCCGCAGCCGCATAACTTATGGCTGTTCCTGATGCCACACCGTTCCAATGCGCCCTCGTCATGCCGCGCTTGCGCTACGCGCCCACCCACGAACATTCAACGCCGGGGAGTTTTTGCGTGAGGGTGAGGCAGAGGTCGCGCATGGCAGGGGTTTCGGTGGCGTCGTGGCCCGCGTCTAGGAGGGCGAGGCCGAGGGCGTCGGCTTCCAGAAACTCGTGGTGGCGCACATCCGAAGTGACATACGCATCCGCGCCCGCCGCATGGACAGCGCGCAGCAGGCTCGCGCCCGCGCCGCCGCAGACAGCGACACGCGAGATCATCTTGTGGCTGCCCAAGTCGAGGCAGCGCAGGGCATTGGTGCCGGTGCATGTCAGGGCATGCTCCACCAAACGCACGAAGTCGGACAGCGGGCGCGGGGCGGGCAGGGTGCCAATGCGGGGCAATGCGGTCTCGCCGTCATCGCCCAAAGGCCGCACGTCCACCAGGTCAAGCAGGGCCGCGAGGCAGTCATTGACGCCGCCTTGCGCCCTGTCCCAGTTGGTATGCATGGCATACAGGGCAATGTCTGCCTTTGCCAAAGTCAGCGCGGCACGGGCAACCCAGTCGGCCTGCGGGTCTAAGCGTTTCAGCGGCGTGTAGATGAGCGGGTGATGGCAGACGACCAATCCGGCCTTGGCCTTGACGGCACGGGCGCAGGCATCGGGCGTGGCATCCAGGCAGACGCCGATCTTTGTGACGGGGCGCATGTCCTCGCTGCCAATCAAGAGACCAACCGGGTCGCCCGGCAGGGCCAGCGTTTCGGGGGCCAATGTCCGCAGAGTGGTGAGAATGTCTTGGAGTGTCATCAGGTGCCGTCCTTTCCAGCCTCGCACCGTCATGGTACCCACAGAACGCCGAACTTGGGCCTGCAACTTTTTGCCGCGCGCCGGGTCTCAACAACTGTGGCTGCATACGCCGGGGGTGTAAAACCCCCGGCTTGGCACGGCAGCAAACACAGGAAATACGCCCCCGCACGGAGAACAACGCACCCATGACACTGCGACACACACTTGCCGTTCTCTTCGCATCGCTCGCTTTAGGCGCTGCTGTCTGGGCCGGGCCGCTAGACACGGCAGACAGCGCGTACAAAAGCGGCGACTTTGCGCAGGCTGCCGCCGCCTATGGGCAGGCGGCGGCAACCACGCACGGCGTGGAGCAGGCAAAGGCATACTATAAGCTCGGCAATGCCCTGCACAAATTAAATCGCACTGCCGATGCCCGCAACGCGTATCTGCGGGCGCAGAGCATTGACCCGTCATTGTCATTTGCGTCGTCGCCCGATAAGTTCAACAGCGCGCTAGCTCGCGTGTCCGGCGGAGCGTCTCCGCAAGGCAACAGGCGAAGCAATGGAAGGCAGTTGTCTGCCAATGGACAAGCCGTGCCGGGCGGCGATCAGGCGTATCTGGGCCTGGTCAACAGCAACGTTTATGTCAGTCCTGACGTGCCGGGCGTCAACTCGCAGGCATTGCAGCAGGCCGCCGTGCAGGGTAGGGACAACCCGCACACATTGGTTAAGATCGCTATTCTCGGTCGTCTGCCGCGCGGCTTCAGCAGCGTGCCGCGCTATGCCGGAACCCTGCACCGCTCGCTGAACCTGCAAAAGAACGGGCTGGTCGTGGCGGCATTGGCGGGGCCGGGGGCGGGCGTCGGCGTGGTGACAACCGAACTGGGCAGCGACAAGAACAGGCAATTGGCACAGCAGTACGCGCCGCAGGTCGCCGCCAACCCTACGCAGGGCATGGCGGCATTAGCGGGGGCGGTCGCATCCGCCATCAACGGCAAGGAACAAAGGGGGGCATCTTGGATGCTGATAGTCTTTTTGATCGTGGTGGCGGCAGTCGCATGGCTGGTGGTCAGCGCGACACGGCAGAAGAAGGCGCAATTGGGTCAGGCGCGCGACCAGATTGCTCCGCTCAAGCAGTACGTGCTGGAAAGCATCGGCTACATTGACGGCTACATGGATGTGCTGCCCAAAAACAACCCCGACTCGGACAGCGTGCGCTCCCTGCGTCAAGCCGCGTCGGGTAAGTACGACAACGCGTCTAAAGCCCTCGCGGTCGCCACTGCGGACAGCGACATCGCCCGCGCGCAAGGCTTGCTCAGCTCGGCCCGCGCCGATGTGGACAGCGCCCGCAAAGCCTTAGACCGCGCCCTGGGCAACACCGCCAGCATTCCCGGCGACGATGCCCTGCGCCCCAAGCCTTTGCCCGAAACGCAGCAGGAAGTCAATGCCGTGCCCGAAGGCCAGCGCGGCGTGTCCTTCTTTTCATCGCGCCCCGCGCCTATCGGGTCATTGGTTCCGGTGACTGTCACCATCGGCGGGCAGTCCAAGCAAGTCTTGGCAACGCCCGAAGAAGCCGACGAACTCCGTCGGGGCCGCATGCCCCAAATGCGCACGTTTGATGTGCAGGGCCAGCGCGTGCCGTGGTACGCCTACAACCAGTACGACCCGTACAACGACTACTGGCGCTACCAGAACAATGGCTGGGGCGGCTTCGGCGGCGGCGTCGTGGCGGGCTTGGTAGGAGCGGAACTCATCGGCGGCCTGTTCTCGCCCCATTACTACGGCGGCTTTGGCGGCGGCTACAGCCCGTATGCGTTCAGCACGGACAACGACTACTACCGTGGCTACTACGATGCCGAGCAGTCGCACCAGGCTTACGGGTCGGGCTTTGACAACTACAATGGCGGGGGAAACCTAGACAACGCCGGAGGTGCAGGCTTTATGCAGGACGGCGGGCCGGGCTACGACACGCAGGACTACGGCAGTGGCGGGGGCGGCGGCTACGGCGGCGGGGGCAATGACCGCTCGTAGGCAAACCCATGCCCGATTATTATATCAACGCCAACGTTCACACGCGCGACGCGCAATCTGTGCGCCGCGCCGTGCGGGACATCTTCATGGCGCAGGGCTTCGCTCCCCTTGCCGAGACGCCTGCCTGCGATGTTGTGGAAGATGACGACGCCTTGCCGTCCGATGCGGACTGGTACGGCGTCATGGTGAGCGGGGCGAGCGGGCGCGGGTGGGTCAGCGTGTACGTGGACGACTGGCAGGACAGCGGCCTGCTGTCGCGCGCCTTATCTGAAGCATTGGGCGTTGAGGTGTTGGAAATATGGGTTGCCGAAGACGTGCATTGGGGCTACACGCTTTTTGAGAACGGCGCGGTCACAGACCGCTGCGCCGACGACCCCCGCAGCGTCGCCGACACGCCCGAAGAAGCCGCGCTCTACGCAGGCCGTGCCGATGCTTTCGCCGCTCTCCTAGCACAGCCCGCCGACGCACTGCAAGCCGCCCTGGACACCGCGCATGCCCAAAGCGGCGAGTTCGCCGGGCCGGGCGTCGATGCCCTCGCGGACGCCGTGGGCCTGCCGTTTGAGCATGTCTTCACCGGCTACGAGTTCTTCTTCAGCGATGACCCGGAAGACTATGGCCCCAGCCTTGACCATTGGGCCGAGTTCAGGCATCTTGCGTTCCGCAATCCCCCAGGCCGCGACACATTGGCCGACTGACAGCCCTCGCTTCAAGCGCACATGCTTTAGCCCAAACGCCGGCGCATCAGGCGATGGGGGATGCCTGCATCATCAAACTCCTCGCCCTCGGCTGCAAAGCCCAGCTTCTCATAGAATGGGATGGCGTAGGTCTGCGAGTCCAGCATCGCATTGCCGAAACCCTGACGGCGCGCTTCTTCCAGCATGGCCTCCATCACACGCAGGCCCAAACCCCGCCCGCGCGCATCTTTGACCACCGCCACCCGCCCAATCTTCGCCACGCCATGCTTGTCTACAAGGCGTGCGGTCGCGAGGGGAACGCCGTCCTCCGTCAGCAGCACGTGGGTGGCGTCGTCGTCGTACTCATCCAACTCCAGTTCGGCAGGGACTTGCTGTTCATGGACAAAGACTTCCATGCGAATGGCGAGGCACTGCGCGCGCTCGGCTGGGGTGCGGGCTAGGTTGATTGTGATTGGCATAATGCATCGGGCCTAATTCATCACGCGGAACTTGAGCAAGGCCCACACGGCATCTAAAGCGTCGCGCCAGCCGATCTTTTTGCCCTGAGCTTCCGTGCGGGCGTGGTAATGAATGGGCACTTCGTAAATCTTCAAGCCCCGCTTCGCCACCTTGGCCGTCACTTCCGGGCAGAAGTCAAAGCGCTCGCAGCGCAGGGGCATGTCCAGGAGCACGCTCCGCCGGAACATCTTGTAGCAGGTGGCTTCGTCGGTCAGGCGCGTGCCGTAAAGGGCATTGGCAAGCCAGGGCAGCAGGCGGCGGGCGAGAAAGAACTTGTCGCGCGCGCCTTCGCCGCTGCCTTCAGCGTTCAATCGCTCCGCTGCGGGCGACAGGCGCGTGCCGTAGACAACCGACGCGCCTGCGTCAATCCGCGCCAGCATCGGCACGAAGTCGGCGGGAAGATACTCGCGGTCGGCATCTTGAATGACGACGACATCGCCCTGTGCGTGGGACAGGGCGACACGAATCGCCGCGCCTTTGCCGGCATTGCATGGGGCATAGACGATGCGCAGGTGCGGGTCATGGGCGGCTTCCAGGGCGTGCAAACGCTCGCGCGTGTGGTCGGTAGACCCATCATCCACGACCACGAGTTCCAGGTCAATCGGCACAGCGAGCACATCGTGAATGATGCGCTCCACGGTGGCTTCCTCGTTGAAGACCGGCATCAGCACAGACAACCGGCAGGCCCCCGCGCTGCGTTTCTTGGACATAAACGTATTGTACCCGACAGGCTTTATCCCCGGTCCGTCAGCCCCACCGGAACGCCTCAAAATTGTAAGTTGACAAACAAATAGACCTGTGATAGAATAAAGCGCAAGGCTGTTTGTCCCTGCACCCCGCCCGGCGAAACAGCGGGGAAAATACCTGGTCTGTGCAGCAGTACAGACACCACCCGTAGAGCGTAGAAAACACGAGGGTATGGTCATGTTCAACGGCAAAGTGAAGTGGTTCAGCGACAGCAAAGGCTACGGCTTTATCGAGACTGACGGGCGACGCGATGTGTTTGTCCACTACTCGGCCATCCAGAACAGCGGCTGCAAAAGCCTGTCCGTAGGGCAGCACGTGGAGTTTGAGATTGTGGACGGCAATCATGGCCCCCAGGCCGCCGAAGTGAAGCCCGCTCCCCTCCTCAGCGCCTAGCGCGCCTGCCCACATCCCCCATGATGGAGATTTACCCTGTCCTCGCGGGGAGCGTCCATCTTGGCTCGGTCTTTCCCGCCTGCCCCTTCGGCGTTCCTCCGGCTGATCCACGGCATCGCCTGGGCTTGCCCCGCGTGTACCGACGACGGACGAAATTAGTCCGTCGTCGGTATGCCGTGGAAACGCTGCCGCGATGCCGCTGCAAAGCGGTGCAAACGTCTCCGCCGCATCTTTGGAAGCTGCCGGGGCGGCCCTCGCGGACACCGACCCTGCCAAACCGAGCGAAATTGAACACTCCGCCCCAGCGCACCCTGTTGCCGCCGGGACGGTTTTGCGTGTATACTAGCATTCTATGGCCGAACCCAGTGCGCCCGTCATCAACGAAGACGCCGACCGCGTGCTGGGGCGCATCATCATTCGCTCCGGGCTGGCAACTCTGGTTCTGCTGGTCGCCATGACGATTGTGATGTCAATTGTCAATGTGCTGGTGCCCGGCCCGCTGCACCGCTTCTTGGACACCGTGGGGCTGCTGGTTGTCATGCTGCCGTTCTTCGCGGGCATGAACACGCTCTTTGCCGCGCGGCTCCGTTTGGGCCGGGAATTGGTGGCACAAAAGCGCTGGCAGGAAGCGGTCGCGGCTCTGGACCCGTTTGCCGGGCCGACCCAGCGCTTTCTGGACAAGACGGGCGAAGCGCATTATCTGCTCAGCCTCGCGTACCAGGGGGCCGGGGACAGCGCGCGCGCCGAGGCATCCCGCGCTTTTGTGCGCCGCCACCGGGCCGGGCCGTGGGCACAGCGTCTGGACAAACCTGCCGTCGTCAGGCAGGAGAAACGCCCCCTGCCGCCGAAACACAAGCCGCGACGCCGTCACTAACCACCCGACGGCACGCTTCTCCTTCTGATAACACCCTATGGAAATCACTCAACGCTACACCACGCAGGATCAGCGCCGCTACCTCATTCGCCTTTCATATAACGAGCGCATCCAGGACACCGACCAGGCCGCCGCATTTGTCCACCGGCTGGACGTGCTGGACGAGGGCACCCAGGAGCGCATTGAAACGCCGGAAAAGATCGTCCGCTTTTCCACCTACGAGAACTTTCAATCGTTTGGCGGCTATGTCGCGGTCAACTATCTGGGCGTCCGGCAGACCGCCATTGAACAGCTGCGCACCAAAGTCTTAACCCGCGTGGAAGACTATCTGGAAAGGCTGGCCTAGCCCGATGCCCGACGCCCCGCCCCCCCCTGCGCCCGGCCCATCTTTGCAGGACCAGACCATTGAGCTGGGCCGCACGTTCAAGGAAATCTCCGACAATGCCCCCAAAGGCACGCCAACAGCCCTTTCCGCGCGGGTCTTTGCCGACTGGCTTGCACAGGCCGGGCCGACCAGCCGCCAGCCCGAACGCATGGCGGATGTGGCCGCAAACTACGATGTGCTTGCCAACACCAACCGGGACTTGTTTGACCTGTTCACCATGCTGCAAAGCTACATTGAGGTGGAAGACGACGACGAGGAAGATGCTCTCCCGCCGCGCACCTTTATCGGCCTGCCCCTGCTCGGCGCGCAGCCGCCCTCCACGCCCTCTGAATAACACAGCATGTCCGCCGATTGCCGTCACCCATGTCTTCCATTCCTACATTTGAGCAAAAAAAGGTCGTTTCGCTGTTTGTCGTGCTGGCATGGCTTGGGCTGTCGATTGCTGGGCTGTGGCTGCTGTATGCCCTGCGCGCATTGATCCCCCCGCTCCTGGTGGCGATCATTATCGCCCTGACACTGGCCCCCGAAGTGGACCGCATGGAGCGCAGCGGCTTGTTCGGCCTGCGCGTGCGGCGCGGGGCCGCCATCGCGTTTATCTACCTGCTGTTTCTGGCATTCTTCGCCCTGATGGTCAGTCTGCTCCCGCAGGTCAGCCGGCAGCTGACCGGGCTGGTCACGTCCCGCCTGCCCAATGCCCTGCTGCACGGCAGCGCCCAGGACATGAGCGATTTCGCCCTGCGCACCATGAACCGCTGGCATATTCCGTCTATGATGCGCGGGCCGGTGCTTCAGCAGGCTGGGCATGTTCCCCTGCTGCTCGGCAAGGGCTTGCAGTGGCTCGGCGACAACCTGCCCGCCCTGGCAGGCAACTTGATCTGGGTCGTGATCGTTCCGATCATCACGTTTTTCATCCTGCTGGACTTCAATAAAATACTCGGCAAAGGGCTGCTGCTGGTCGTGCAGGAGCGCCGCGAGGGGGCCTTGACTGTCCTCACCGACATCATCGCCGTGTTCGGCAACTGGGTGCGCGGCGTGCTGACCGTGATGGGCCTGGACATGGTCGTGATCGGGGCCGTGCTGTGGCTGACGGGCACTCTTCTGCTGCACGGGCAGGTGTCGGGGCAGCCAAACCTTCGTTCTTATGCCCTGACCCTGGCCGTCACGGCGGGCATTTTGTATACCATTCCGTACTTTGGGGCGTTTGTGTCCACACTGCTGATTGGCTTTGTGACATTCGCCACGCAGGGGCTGGCGCCTGCCCTTGTCGTCACCGGCATTATGATTGTCATTCACCAGGTCGTCTTTGACAACATTATCGCGCCGCGCGTGATCGGCGGCAGCGTCCATCTGCACCCCTTGCTGACATTGATCGCCCTGCTTGCGGGCGGCACCCTGTTCGGCATCGCGGGAACCCTGCTGTCCGTGCCCATCGCCGCCGCCGTTCAGGTGATTGTTCTGCGCTTGTTTCCCCAGTTTCAGGCCGATGTGGTCGCCGTTCGCCAGGCCGCAAATGTCGTGCAGACCACCCTGTCCCGCGACACGGAAGACACAAAGCCCCCCGCCCGCAAAGAAGAAAACATGGCCCTGCTGGAAGGCAAAGTCGCCGCTGCCCGCCGCGCCGCCGCCCAGCCCACCGAGGATGCCCCCGCCGTTCTGCCCCCCAGCCCCGCGCCCGGCGAAGCCGTGTAACAGCAAGCATAAGAAGTGGCAGGATCGCCCCCCGGCCCCCAATTCTAGGGGTGTAAGAGCAGAAAATCTAATGCCAAAGCCTCTCCTGCTTCCTTCCTGTCCCCCCAGAATTGGGGGTTAGGGGGCGATCCTGTGCGAACTTCAGGCTTTCTATACACACTTTTAACCCGTTTTGCTTTACGCTTCCCGCCTTTGGCAGCGCACGCCTTTTTGCTTTCGTTCCGAGGGCATGTGAGTGCCTACTCAGGCTCGCCCGTTGCCGAAAGATGCGCCGACGTTTGCGACGCATGGGCGGTGGACACCCACAACTGCGGGTCTTCGTCAAACGTCTGCTTGTTGACACTGTCCACAAAGTGATAATGCTTTCCATCATAAAAGCTCTGATAGTGATGGCCGTGTTCCGGCACGGCTTCGTGCGAAACGGCGTCAATCCATACATCGTGCTCGCTGTCTTGTGCGCTCATTGTTTCTGCCTCCGGGTTCCATTTTACCCACGCATGCTCACACGCAACCGGGCGCAGCGCCGGCCCTGTGCAGCCGGGCTTGCCGGCGCGTCCTTTCGGCATTGCCAGGGCTTTGCAGCGGCGTACCGACGACGGAACAAACTCTTCCGTCGTCGCTCATGGCTTGGTACGCCGTGGGAACAAGGGGGGAACGCTGATGAAACGCGTTTGCAGCCTGCGTAAAACATCGAGCGGTCAACGCACCCGCAGGAGTGCCAGGAAGTTGCGCAGGGTGGGGGACAGGTCGTCCTGGCGGGTCGCCGCCGTCAGTTTGGTGAACGCCTGCGGGGCGCGCAGCGGTCGGTAGGTCACGCCCTGTCTTTGCATGTTCTGGACGGGCGCGGGAACCAGGGCGATGCCCATGCCCGCCGCGACCAGCGAGATGGCGGTCTGCATTTCGCGCACTTCCTGGGCGGCGCGGGGCACAAATCCGGCCTGCGCGCACACCTGCAAAACGCTGTCGCCGTACGACGGTTTGGGCAGGGCAGGAAAGAGAATAAACGCCTCCTGGGCCAGGTCGGCTAAGTCCAAGTCGGCGGATGCGGCGCGGGGATGGGCAGACGGCAGGGCGACCACAAACGGCTCCCGCGTAATGGTTTCGCGCACCAGGCCCGGCTCCTCAATGGACGGGCGGGCGAGGCCCAGATGGATTTTACTTTCGCGCAGGGCCAGGGCCTGCTCCGCGGCGTTCATCTCGTACAAGCGCAGGTCAACAGCGGGATACGCCTCGCGGAAGGCGCGCAAAACGTCGGGCAGCACGTCATACGACGCGGATGCGGAAAAGCCGATGCCGAGCCAGCCCGCTTCGCCCAAATCGGCGCGGCGGGCGGCCAGGGCAGCATCGTCCACGCTCTGCAGAATACGCAGGGCGTGGGCTTGAAACACAAGCCCGGCGGGTGTCAGGGCCACGCGGCGACTCGTGCGCTCAAACAATGGGACGCCGACCTCGGTTTCCAATTGCCGGATGGATTGCGAAAGCGGCGGCTGGGCCATATACAGGTGTTCGGCAGCGCGTCCGAAGTGCAGTGTCTCGGCGACGGCGACAAAGTGGCGCAGGTGGCGAAGTTCCATAGTATCAATATACCCGGCGTCTTGATGGGCCGTGAAATAGATATTGGACAGGAGCATCAATATCGCCTATAATAGAACATCAGCATTTGGCAGCAGGAGGCGCACATGGTCAACGCAACAATTGAAGAAGTCACAGCGCGGATGCAGGCGCTTTCGCCCGCCCAGCAGCAGGACGTGCTCAACTTTGTGCGGTCACGGGGGAACAAGCCGCAAACGACAACCCCGTCCGGCGTGCCGGGTGCATCATGGGTGCAATTTGCGGGCAGCATTTTGCCTGAAGATATAGCCTTCATGGAGCAGGCCATAGAAGAAGGGTGTGAAAAAGGCGACGCCGATAGGCGGTAAAACTTGACGGAGGCGCACATCATGGACACGACACTGGAAGAAACACTCAATGCGAAAGTACGGACGCTCACGCCCGCCCAGCAGAGATATGTGCTGAGTATCGTAGAGGCGCTCGGCCCGACCGTAGAGGCGCTCGGCCCGACCGTCACGCCGCCGGGCATCTCCGGGCCAGATGCGCTCCAATTTGTTGGTCTCTTCAGCAAAGAAGACGCAGGCGAAATGATGCGCGTCATTGAAGAAGACTGCGAGAGAATTGACCCCGATGAGTGGTAATTATCTGCTGGACACCAACATTGTCATTGCGCTTACATCGCACGACCCTGCCGTAGAACAGCGCATTCGCAACAGTCACAGCATCTCCTACGCAAGTATTGTGCTGGGCGAGCTGTACCACGGCGCGTACAACTCGGCTCGTGCGCCGCAGAACATTCAGCACGTAAACGCCCTCGCACTTGGAAACACGGTGCTGACTTGCGACGCAGAAACCGCTGCCATTTACGGCAAACTTAAGCACGCCCTGCGCGTCAAGGGCCGCCCCATTCCTGAAAACGACATCTGGATCGCCGCCCTCGCCGTCCAGCACAGCCTGACACTCGCCACGCGCGACGCCCACTTTCACGCGGTAGACGGCCTCGCCGCCGAAGACTGGTAACACGCACAGGCGCACAACGATGCTCTGCAAAACGATACTCTGCAAACGGAGGCGCACATAATCATGGACACGACATTGGAAGAAACGCTCCGCGCGAAGGTGCAGACGCTTTCACCCGCGCAACAGCAGGAAGTCTTGGACTTTATCCAGTCCCGGCAAGCCGACCTGCCGCCAACAAAGACGCCGCCCGGCGTGCCGGGTACGGTATGGCAGCAATTTGAGGGCCTGTGGACACCCGAAGAAGCGGAAGGCATGCTCCGAGCATCCGAAGAATGTAGGCAGGTTGACCTCAGTGAATGGTAATTACTTGCTGGACACTAATATCGCCATCGCCCGCACCAACAACGAAACCGCTGTTGCGCAACGCGTGAACACAAGCGCCACCGTATTTCTCGCCTGCATCACAGTGGGCGAACTCTTTTACGGGGCACAGAAGTCAGGGCGCGCTGCGGAGAACGTCCGGCGCGTACAAGCAATTGTGGCCGCCAACACCGTACTGGTTTGCGACAGCGACACGGCGTACCATTACGGGGTTATCCGCAACGCCCTGCGCGCCAAAGGCCGTCCCATCCCCGACAATGACATCTGGATCGCCGCCCTCGCCGTCCAGCACAGCCTGACACTCGCCACGCGCGACGCCCACTTCAACGCGGTAGACGGCCTCGCCGCCGAAGACTGGTAGCACCCACAGGAGAAAACCAATGACCACGCCCCGCACCATGTTTGAGAAGATTTGGGACGCCCATGTCGTCCATGCCGAACCCGGCCAGCCAGATTTGCTGTATATTGACCTGCACCTCGTCCATGAAGTGACCTCGCCGCAGGCGTTTGAGGGCTTGCGGCTGGCGGGGCGCACCGTCCGCCGCCCCGACCTGACAGTGGCAACCATGGACCACAACGTGCCGACCACAAGCCGTTCCCTGCCCATCTTAGACCAGGTGTCCAAGCTGCAAATGGAGACCCTGGCGCAAAACTGTGCCGATTTCGGCGTGACCCTCTACGACCTGCACTCCCAGCGTCAGGGCATTGTCCACGTCATCGGGCCGGAACTGGGACTGACACAGCCCGGTATGACCATCTGCTGCGGCGACAGCCATACATCCACGCACGGGGCATTCGGCGCGCTGGCGTTCGGCATCGGCACGAGCGAAGTGGAGCATATCCTCGCCACGCAGACATTGCCCCAGTCCCGCCCCAAGACGATGGAGATACGGGTCAATGGGACACTGGGCCGGGGCGTGACCGCCAAAGACGTAATATTAGCCATCATTGGCAAGATCGGCACGGCGGGGGCCACGGGCTACGCGGTGGAATACACGGGCGAAGTCATCCGGGCCTTGAGCATGGAAGGCCGCATGACCATTTGCAACATGAGCATTGAAGCCGGGGCGCGCGCGGGCATGATCGCGCCGGACGACAAGACATGGGCGTATGTGCAGGGCAGGCCGTTCGCCCCGCAAGGCGCGGACTGGGAAGAAGCCCTTGCCCAGTGGCGCACCCTGCCGACCGATGAAGGGGCTGTCTACGATGCTGTTGTGGAGCTGAACGGCGACGAAATCGCGCCTTATGTGTCGTGGGGCACCAGTCCCGGCATGGTCGTGCCTATCACGTCAGCCGTGCCGTCCCCCGACGACTACAGTGATGAAGCCGACCGCCGCGCCGCCGCGCGTGCTTTGGAATACATGGGCCTGGAAGCCCATGCGCCCATGCAAAGCATTGCCCTGGACACCGTGTTTATTGGAAGCTGCACCAACGGGCGCATTGAAGACCTGCGGGCCGCTGCGGGTATCCTGGAGGGCAGGAAAGTCCATGCGGGGCTGCGCGCCCTGGTCGTGCCTGGCTCGGAGCAGGTCAAGCAGCAGGCCGAGCGGGAGGGACTGGATACGGTCTTTCGCGAGGCGGGCTTTGACTGGCGCGAAGCGGGGTGCTCCATGTGTTTGGGCATGAACCCGGACATCTTGCAGCCCGGCGAACGCTGCGCGTCCACGTCCAACCGCAACTTTGAGGGACGGCAAGGCAAAGGCGGACGCACCCATTTGGTTTCCCCGCAAATGGCGGCGGCGGCGGCGATTGCGGGGCATCTCGTGGACATCCGCACGTGGGAAGGATAAGCAAACATCGCAGGCACCGCATCCTAGGCAGACTGAGACAAACCGAAGGAAACCGCACATGGCAATTGCAGAACCGACCACTGATGTGCCGGGCGTGACGCGCCCCATGACGTATGAAGAATATCTCGCTTCGCCCGAAGAGATGGCGCGCTACGACATCCTGGACGGCTGGAAAGTGTACCGCCTGTACGGAGAAGAACACATGTCCAACCCAACAATTCTGCATCAGCAAGTGCAGGGCAATGTGTATGCCGCATTTCGCGCCTTTGTGCAGACACTAGGCACTGCGCGCGCACTGATGGCCCCTTGTGATGTGCTCATTGAAGTCATGCCCCGCCTGCGGTCACGTCAGCCGGACATCTTGGTCATTAGTCAAGAGCGTTTGGGAGAGCATTCCCTGAGCAATCCTGCCCCTCTCTCGCCCGCGCCGGAACTCGTGGTGGAAATCCTGTCTCCCTCCGACAAGCCCGCCGTGCTGGCCGCCAAGCTCGCTGACTACCGCACCGTAGACGTGCGCGAAGTGTGGGTCGTGCGCACGGAAACGCAGAGCGTGGATGTGGTGCGTTTGACCGTAGATGCCATAGAAACCATCGGCTCTTACGGCGCAGGGGAAACAGTCGCGTCGGATGTTTTTAACGGCCTCATGGTCACTGTAGACGACATCTTCGCCCTTTAGACTATGAACACATCCGCGAAAGCGCAGTTTGACCGACAGGCGGCCCTCTATGACAATCGCTGGGCCGATTGGTCGGACGCAACGCTTCAACAAATGCTCGCCTGGGCTGACCCGCAGCCCCAGTGGCGCGTGCTGGATGTTGCCACCGGAACCGGCTATACTGCTCTCGTACTCGCCCCGCGCGTCGCCCATGTGACCGGCTGCGACATATCGCTCAACATGCTGAGGCAGGCCGGGCGGCACGCGCAGGAGCAGGGCATTGCCAACGTGGCATGGCAGGAAGCATGGGCGGAAAACCTGCCGTTTGACGACGCGGCGTTTGACCTGGTGACCGTGCGCATCGCCCCGCATCACTTCACCGACGTCCCGGCTTTCTTGGGCGAGACGCGGCGCGTGCTGCGGCCTGGCGGCGTATTTGTGCTGGGCGATACTGCCGTGCCGGACGACGCGCCTGCCGTAGCCGAGTGGCAGAACGCCGTAGAGCGTGTGCGGGATACGTCCCATGTCGCCAATCTGCCCGCCCGTGCGTGGCGCGAACTCACGGAAGCTGCCGGGCTGCGCGTGTCCGATGTTGAGACGCAGACAGGGGAAATCAAACTCACATTGTCCGCATGGCTTGCGGTGGCGGGCTGCGGGGGCGACCGGGCGGCACAGGTGCGGCAGATGTTCGCCGAGGCTTCGGACGACGCGCGGCGCGCGTTTCACATCACGACAGACACCGGAGGCGAAACGCACTTTGCCTGGCAGCGCGTGCTGCTGCGCGCGCATCGCCCTTCTTAATCACAGACTTTTTACGGCGATTGGAGAAAAGAACATGGACGCATTCACAACACTCACAGGCATTGCCGCACCGCTGGATCGGGCCAATGCCGACACCGACCAGATCATTCCCAAGCAGTTTCTCAAGCGCATTGAGCGCACCGGCTTCGGGAAGTTTCTGTTTTTTGACTGGCGCTACGAGGCCGATGGTCGGACTCCCAATCCCGACTTTCTGCTGAACCAGCCGCAATATCAGGGCGCAGCGATCTTGATTGCAGGCAAGAACTTTGGGTGCGGGTCGTCGCGCGAGCATGCGCCGTGGGCGCTCAACGACTATGGGTTTCGGGCGATCATCGCGCCGTCCTACGCCGACATCTTTTACAACAACTGCTTCAAAAACGGCATGCTGCCCCTGGTGATGCCCGAAGAAACGGTGGCTTTGCTGATGCAGCGCGCCCTGACGCCGGGCTACACCCTCACGGTTGACCTCCAATCGCAGACGGTCTCGGACAGCGCGGGCTGGCGCGAAACGTTTGAGGTGGACGCGTTCCGGCGGCACTGCCTCTTGAATGGATTGGATGACATCGGCCTGACCATGCAGCATGAGCCGGACATCACGGCCTACGAAGCCGCGCGTCCCGCCTGGAAGCGCGGCGCCGCTGAGCCTGTCGCCGCGCATTGACGTTTGGCTGCAAACGCAAAAGCCGGGCGGCGCGTGATGCGCCGCCCGGTTGTGCTATAATAGTAAAGTGCGGCAGGGGCCTATAGCTCAACGGTTAGAGCTGCCGGCTCATAACTGGTAGGTTGGGGGTTCGAATCCCTCTAGGCCCACTTTCCCCGCGCGCTTTTCCCGGCTACGACACAGCATCAAACGTGTCAAACTCGCCTGTCGGCTCCGACCAGGCTGTGGCGACTTCGGTCACCTGCGCATGCTGCGGCCCGTGCCGCAGAGCTACCAGAAACTGATGAAGCGAGTCTTCTCCCCCTTCGGCCACCGCTTCCACCCCGCCGTCATGCGTGTTCCGCACCGTCCCGACAATCCCCAGCCCCTCCGCCACATGCGCGGCGTAGTAGCGATAACCCACTCCCTGCACATGGCCGGACACTTGCGCCTGCACTCGTTTTGTCATTTCACCATCGTCACTTTCGTCATCTTATCGCCCTGCTGGATTTTGGCTGCCACGTCCAGCCCCTTGATAACCTGCCCGAACACGGCGTACTGTCCGTCTAAAAAGGGCGCGGGGGTGACCACGATATAGAACTGCGAGCCTGCTGAGTTGGGGTCTCCCGCCCGTGCCATCGCCACGGCTCCTGCCTTGTGCTTGAGCGGGTTGGCGACGCCGTTGCCTGGAAACTCGCCTTTGATGGTATAGCCCGGCCCGCCGTTGCCGTCACCCTGCGGGTCGCCGCCCTGCACAATATGCCCTTGGTTTTGGCCGCCGCCGAGGTCTGTGACCCGGTGGAACGTCAGGCCGTTGTAAAACCCCTTCTTCACTAGCTTCTCGAAATTGGACGCTGAAATCGGCGCGTCCTTGGGGAACAGCTTGATCAGAATAGCCCCATGCGTCGTTTGCACCTTAACAATCGGCCCGGACGCAGGCTTTGGCGCGAGTGCGTGATGCTTGGGCGCGGCCCCTATGCCGGGCAGCGTCAAAGCAAGGGCAGAAATGCTCAGGACGACCCCGCGCCCGCACATTTTGGATAACATGGCTGTCATAGAAACTCCTTCAGGACACAACACCAGGCGGCTTCGCCTTTTCCGTGCGTCATTGTAGCACAGCGGCTCCGCCTCGTCAACCCAACCGGCGAGGCGGCAAGGCAGGGGAAACAGCACGCGGCGTCCAATCTAGCCCCGGTGCAGGCAAAGGAGAACGACTAACGATGAAAGCGCTGCTGGTAGGCGCGGGCGGCATGGGCCGCGCGTGGGCCAAAAATATCACCGAATACGACGATGTCACTCTCAGCGGGTGGGTGGACATTCGCGCGGACGCGGCGGCGGAAGCCGCCGATTCGCTGTCGTTGTCCCCAATCCACACAGGCGATGACCTGGAGCGGGCATTGGACACTGTGCGCCCCGACTTCGTGGTGGACGTGACTGTTCCCGAAGCGCATCACGATGTCACCCTGACCGCCCTGCGCGCCAATGTGCCGGTCTTGGGGGAAAAACCGATGGCCGCAAGCATGGCCCAGGCGCGCGCAATGGTGGCCGCCTCGGAAGCGTCCAGCAAACTCTACATGGTCAGCCAGAGCCGCCGCTACGATGCCAACCTAGCCGCCCTGCGCCGTTTGATTGACAGCCAAGTCGGGCCGCTGGGCATCCTCAACTCCGACTTCTATATCGGCGCGCATTTTGGCGGCTTTCGCGACGAAATGCCCAGCCCGCTGCTGCTGGATATGGCGATCCATACGTTTGACCAGGCCCGCGCCTTGTCGGGAACCGACCCCGTTTCGGTCTTTTGCGATGAGTTCAACCCCGGCTGGAGCTGGTACGCGGGCGATGTCTGCGCGACCGTCCTGTTTCAAATGACCGGCGGCCTGCGCTACACCTATCGCGGGTCGTGGTGCGCCGAAGGCAGCCCGACCTCCTGGCAGGGCGAGTGGCGCGCGGTCGGACCGCACGGCACCGCCTTGTGGGACGGCGACCATGCCCCATCCGCGCAAATCGTCGTCGCCCCCAATGGGTTTGAGTCCCGCACCGAGGCGCGCGCCGAACCGCCCGACAGCGCCATGCACACCGGCATTGAGGGTTCCCTGCGCGAATTCGTCCACGCCCTGGAGACGGGCAGCACGCCCACGGGCGAATGCCACGACAACATCAAAAGCCTGGCGATGGTCTTTGCCGCCATTCAATCCTCGCACGAGGGCAGACGCATCGCAGTTGAGGTATAATCAGCCGCATCCATGCGCTTTTTTTGCCGCATTCGTGCGCCTTTTTCCTCGGCATTGCTGCCCTGTTCTTCCGGCATCGCTGCTCTGTTCTCCCGGCATTGCTGCCCTGTTTTTGCGGCGTATCCACGGCGCACCGACGACGGAACAAACTGTTCCGTCGTTGGTGCACGCTGGAAACGCCTCCAAAACGCCTTTGCAACCCCTACAAACCTTTGCAAGCCCGCCGGTGTTTATCAGGCAGCCGGTTGGGGGAACAATGACGCGCCGCAAGGCTTAGAATGCAGACATACAATGGCTCAATCCTCTTCCATTCAGGAGCAAGGCATGACGGACACGGGGACTGCCCGCGAAAAACCGCGCCGCGTGCTGGTGACAGGCGCGGCAGGGCGTATCGGGGCCTACTTCGCACAGCACAATCGTGACCGCTATGCGCTGCGGCTGATGGCGCGCGGCGACGAATCCAATATCAACGACCTGTATGCCTGGGGCGAAGTGATGTACGGGGAACTGGGCGACCTTGCTTCGCTGAAGCGGTTTGCGACCGACATTGACACGATTGTTCATATGGCGGGCAATCCCGGCGGCTCGGCGGCCTGGCAGGACCTGCTGCAGGACAATATTATCGGCACGTACCATGTCTTCGCCGCCGCCAAGGCGATGGGTGTCAAGCGCGTGATTTACGCATCGTCCATCCATGCCGTATCCGGCTATCCCGCCGATGTGCAGGTGAAGACCGGCGACCCGGTCAATCCCGGCGATTTGTATGGCGTTTCCAAGTGCTTCGGCGAGGCGCTGGGGCGGTACATGGCTGAACAGGAAGGGGTGTCGGCGATTTCCATTCGGATTGGCGGCTTTCAGCCGCCGCAGATCGTGCAGCAGGATAACGGGATCGCGCTGCTGGACGACTGGGTGTCGCAGCGCGATTTGAACCAGCTGATCCAAAAATGCATTGATGCCGAGAACGTCAAATACGCGACCCTGCACGGCTTGTCGGACAATCGCTTCAAGCGCCTGGACATCTCCGATACCCGTGAACTGGTCGGCTACCAGCCCCAAGACGACGCCACGCGCGAAATCCCCCACACCCGCGACGTGCCGTTTCAAGAGATGGAAACCGCCAGCCTGCGCGACCCCGGCGAGTATTCCGGCCTGCGTCTGGACGTGTAACCTGTCCCCCAAACCGGGTAAACCAGAGCCAAAGAGAACGGAGACAATCCCAATGGCAGATTTGATACAGGATACGGGCGCGCGTCAAAACATGGCGGAAACAGCGGGCGACCCGCAGAAAAACGGCAGCGGACGGGCTGATGCGCCGGGCGGCGGGGCGGCCAAAGCCGAGAGCGTCGGCGATCTGACCCAGGGACAGGAGTCCTATATGGGGCCGCGCAATGCGGGCGAAAGCGACAAGTCCGGCGGGGCGGGCCTGGGCGGGGCGGCCAACGACAGCGCGACCGACCATGACCCTTCCGAGAACAACGCGCAAACTCCGGTCGGCGGCGACATCGACCCCGGCGGCACGGCCTCGTCGGACGAGACCGGCCAGGCGGGTGTCAACGACCGCCCCGGCAAAGACAAAGCGCATCCCTGGAACGGCTGAATGGTTTCGGCGGGCAAGCCAAGCGCGGGCGGCAAAGCCAACACCTTTGCCGCCCGCGTTTGTGTTCAGGTATAATCCATGCATGCAAACGCTTTCCGGCAAGCCGTATCAAGGCCAAACCCCCGACCCCGCCCAAGCGACCCGCGATGCCATGCTGGTCGCAAAGCAGGGGCTTTATCCTGTCGTTGAGGTCTTTTATTCGCTGCAAGGCGAGGGCGCGCGAACCGGACAGGCGACCATCTTTGTGCGCTTTGCCGGGTGCAATCTGGCGTGTGAGTTTTGCGACACGGACTTTCGCGTGCAGCAAACCTATACGCTGGCCCAATTGACGGATGAAATCGCCCGCATCGGCGGGGACTGCCGCTGGGTGTGCCTGACCGGCGGCGAGCCGACCCTCCACGAGCTGCGCCCCCTGTGCGATGCCCTGCACGCGCAGGGCTGCCGCGTGCAGATGGAAACCAACGGCACGCGCCCGCGTCCCGACTGGAACGTAGACCACGTCACCGTGTCTCCCAAACAGCCGCAGGGCGGGCGCCTGCACCCGTGGTACGAAGCAAATGCGATGGAGTTCAAGTATGTCGTTGACGACGAAAGTGATTTGGAGCGCGCTTTGCAGGGAGTTCGCACTCACGGCAAAACAACCTGGCTCCAGCCTAATGCCTTGAACCCTCAGTCGGTCGCGCGGTGCATTGACGCTGTGCAGCGCCACCCCGCTTTGTTTCGGCTGTCGCTGCAAACCCACAAATTATTGGATATTCGCTAAAGCGCGCTTCGTTTACGCCCCTGCCCCCTGCGGGTAAACCGAGGCCTGGAGGAATACGATGAACGTTCGCAGCACCATTCTCGCATTGACGGGGGCCGCCCTCGCGCTTTTGCTGATCAAGGCACTGCAAAGTCAGCCTGAGCGTTCCGTGTCAGCGCCCGCCCCTGACCCCAGCCCTGTGGTCTCTCTGGTAGAGGAAACCCTGCACCAGCATGAGGGCGAGCAGTCGCCGTTTGTCGCCGCCTTTGAGGAGGCGCTGCACCCCGACGTGCCGCACGGCGCGAAACCTGCCTGATGCTGCGTCTCCGTCCTCTCCTGATGCACAAAAAGGCGGCCTACTTGGGGGGCCGCCTTGATGCTGAGAGGATATGAGTTGATTAGGATTGCAGATAGTCGCGGAGCCGCTTTTTACGCGCCGTGGAGCGCAGCTTGCGCAGCGCCTGCGACTCGATCTGACGCACGCGCTCACGCGAGATATGCAGCTCATCGCCGATCTGCTGAAGCACAGACTTGTCGTCTTCGTCAAAGCCGAACCGCTTGCGCATCACAATCTGCTCGCGGTCGTCCAGGGTGCTGAGAATGGCTTCAATTTCGCCGCGCATCTCCTGCGCAATCAGCTCTTCCTGCGGGTCGGCGGCATTCCTGTCCAGCACCAGGGTGCCGAGCGATGTGTTGTCATCGCCAATAGTCATGTCGAGGGAGATAGGGTCCTGCGTGGTTTGCAGTAGGCTGACAACTTTCTTCAATGGAAGGCCGCAATGGTCGGCGACTTGCTCGCTGGTGGGTTCCGCACCCAGCAGGCGCTGCAATTCCGCCCGCGACTTTTCGATCTTGCGCAGGCTTTCCGAGATGTGGGCGGGCAGGCGGATAGACTTGGACTTGTTGTCAATGGCGCGCCCAATGCTCTGCCGCACCCATTGCGTGGCGTAGGTGCTGAACCGATAGCCCATTTGCGGGTTGAACCGCTCGGTCGCCGTCATCAGTCCGATAGCGCCTTCTTGAATTAAGTCCTCTAGGGGGATGCCGCTCAGCAGATAATTCTTGGCAATAGACACGACGAGCCGCATGTTCGCCTCGATTAGCTTTTCTTTGGCCGCCGGTTCGCCCAGGCGGGCGCGGCGGGTCAAAGTTTGCTCTTCGCGGGCGGTCAGCAGCTTGGTCCGGGTCAGGCGGTTGATATAAGAAACCAGGTCATCGTTGCCGGACGCCACTGCGCCGGGCATGGAAGAAGAAAGCTCTTTGTCTGCATGCTCCGCTATTCGCTGCGCCGGAGCCAGTGCCGGGGGGTAAATAAACGGATCGACGGGAGTGGTCATGCGCTGTCGTGCCTCGCTGTCCGCGCAAGTGCCTAGGGTGCATTGATGGTTCCGACGAAAGGACGCTGACTTGCTTTGCAGCGTTCACCCTTAAGTTTCACCATTGCCTGCGCGATTTCCTGCCTGCGTTCCCACGACTCTACCCAACTTTTTGGAAAGTGTATTGGGGCGCTGTTGTTGTTATAATCAACCTATGGAAACTTTGCTTGCGCTGCAAAACGCCGCCCTCGGCTATGACCGCCGCGCGCCCGCTCTTCTTCAGGACATGGCGCTGAGCGTGCGGGCGGGCGAGTTTGTCGGCGTGGTCGGCCCCAACGGGGCAGGAAAGTCAACGCTGGTGCGGGCGCTTTCGCGCGTGCTGGCCCCGCTGGCGGGCAATGTCCTGCTGGACGGGCGCGATTTGTATGCCCAGGTCAGCGCCCGCCAGTCGGCGCAGGCTATCGGGGTCGTGCCGCAGTCGGCATCGGCAGCGCTGGAGTTTTCCGTCCGCGAGATCGTGGAAATGGGGCGCGCGCCGCACCTGGCCGCGCGCCCGTTTGCCGCGCTTTCCCCCTCCGACACGCGCATTGTAGACGATGCCCTGCGGGCGGCAGGCGTGGACAGCATGGCGCATCGGCGCGCGCCCACCTTGTCCGGCGGCGAATGGCAGCGGGTCCTGCTCGCCCGCGCCCTGGCGCAGCAGCCCGACGTGCTCTTGCTGGATGAGCCGACCGCCCACCTGGACCTGCACCATCAGCGGCAGGTATTGACCCTCGCCCGCGCCCTGGCCCACGACAACGGCAAAGCTGTGCTGGCCGTGCTGCATGACCTCAATCTCGCGTCCGAGTTTTGTGACACGCTTGCCCTTGTCCATGCCGGGCGCATTGTCGCCCAGGGCACGCCCGCCCAGGTGCTGACGACCGCCCATCTTTCCGCCGTGTACGATGCGCGTGTTTGGGTGCGTTCTCACCCTGTCACGGGCCGCCCGCTGCTGCTCGCTGTCCCGGACAGCCTGCCGGGTTCCCCTCCCAATTCAGAACCTACGGTGCATGTGCTGTGCGGCGCGGGGTCGGGCGCGGGCCTGCTTTTTGCGCTCCGGGAGGTGGGCTGGGGCGTGACCTGTGATGTCCTGCCCGACGGCGACCCGGATGCCGATGCCGCCCGCTGCCTGGACATTCCGTTTCCGCGCCTGCCGCCCTTCACGCCCATTCTGCCGTCCCTGCTGGCGCACGGGGCGGCTTTGGCCCTGTCCGCCCGTGCCGTTGTGGTTGCTCCAACCCCGTTTGGGCCGCTGAACGTTTCTTTGCTGGACAATGCGCGGGCAGCGCAGCGCGCGGGAAGCCCGATATTCTGCCTGGACGCCGACAAGTTCAGCGCGCGCGACCACACGCAGGGAACTGCGGCCCCCGTGTGGAATAGTCTGCTGGCAGGCGGGGCCGTGCTGTCGCCCAATTTGGAAGCCCTGCTGCACGCTCTGAAGACGCTGATGCCCAGCCCGGAAAGCCCCTCATGGAAACCCTGACCGAACACCGTTTTGAACCTGCCGTCAGCGGCCCGCCGCCGCGCCGCCTGTCCCTGCCGCTGGGCCTGCTGGCCCTGAACGTCACTGCCCTGCTTCTGTTTGTGGTCTTTCTTGGCGGCGGCGTGCGCGCCCTGTGGGAAGCCGCCAAACTGGGCTGGGTCGGGGTGTCAGGCCAAAGCGTGCCCGCCCGCATCACGGCGATAGATACGCTGCCCGGCGCATCCGTCGGGCAGCCCGCGCTCCAAACCCGCCTGCATTATGCGTACTCGTCTGCGCCCGCTTCCGGCGTGCGGGATGGAACAGGCGTCTTGCGGCTGAGCGATCCCGTGCCGCCCCAAAACACGCCTCTCGCCACCGTCGGCCCGCTCCCCGCCCACGCGTCCGCCGCATCGGTATTCCATGTCGGCGATACCTTCCCCTTGCGCCGAGCGCGCTGGTTCGGCCAGACGCTTCTCCTGCCCTGGCCGTCCAATCCCAGCGGCAAGATCGCGTTTCTGGCATTTTGCGGCGGTCTGATTGCCGCCGTCAGCCTCAGCCTGATCCGCCGCCTGCTCCAGTGGACGACGCGGCGCGTGCGGCTGCTGGGCCACGGCATCGCGACTGTCGGCACCATCACGCACAAGCATTCCCAGGCCGAAGACGCCGCCCACTACTTTGTGCGCTACGGCTACGGCGATGCCCAAACACCGCCCGCCCCCTATGAGCACGAGGAACAGGTGACCGCCGACCAGTGGAAGCGCCTGGAAGTCGGCCAGCCGGTCACCGTCCTGTACGACCCCGCGCGGCCTGCGGTCGCGGGCCTGTATACCCTTCTGTGCGGGAAGTAGCCGTGTCCTGTCGCTTGTTTGATTAATGGGTGCAGAGAAGGCCCCCGCCCCCCAGTCAAGAAGCCCTCACCCCCCAGCCCCCTCTCCCGCAAGCGGGCGAGGGGGAGCAGGATAAGATAGTTCCTAACCTTCGCCCGCTTGCGGGAGAGGGTGGCATTCTTATGCCGGGTGAGGGCTGTCCGGGCAGCGCGAAGCGCCGGGTGAGGGCTTCCTCTCCTATCTGGCTCCCTAGAACTTAGGCGGGGGGCCTTTTCATTACCGACTGTCTCCACTCTGCTCTTATACCCGCGCGATATTGGCCGGCGTGTCCACAGCGGGCGAGTTCACTTGGCGCGGGACGGCAAACGCTTCCATGTCGGCGGCAGGGTAGGGGGCCAGCAGGCTCAGCAGCGACTGCGTGTCGCGTGAACCCGGCTCCAGCCATTCATCTTCGTCTTCCCGGCGCAAAATCATCGGCATGCGGTCGTGAATGGGAGCCATCAGCGGGTTCGGCGTGCCCGTAATGATTGTGCATGTCCGCAGGGGCGCGCCGTCCGGGGCGTGCCACTCCTCCCACAATCCGGCAAATGCGAACAGGCCGCCGTCCCTGCGCCGGATATGCATGGGCGTCCGTCCCCCTTCTTCGGGGGTGTCGGCTTCCCGCCATTCATAAAACCCGTCGGCGGGGATCAGGCAGCGGCGGCGCGCGAGAGCCGTCCGAAACGAAGGCTTTTCCGCGATTGTTTCCACCCGCGCATTAATCAGTCGGCTGCCGATGCCGGGGTCTTTCGCCCACGACGGCACCAGCCCCCAGCGCAATCGCTGGATGCTTCGCGCCTCTTCTTGAAGCACGGCGACCACCGGCTGGGTCGGCGCGATATTGTAGCGCGGCTCCAGCAGCGGCTCCACTTCCGCGGCGAACCGCTCGGCGATTTCAGCCGCATCATGGTGCAAAGTAAATCGTCCGCACATCGTTTGTTTTCCCTTCTCCACGCACATCACCGGGCGGCAATAGTCACATCGGAATGGATCAGCCACTGCCCATTCTTCTGCCTTTGCCACACCGTCACATAATTCCCCGCGCTGACATTCGGCTTTTGACCGCGCTGCCCCGCCGCAAACACATACGAGTACCGTCCCGACTCATACACTGCGCTGCCCATCTGCCACAAATCCACGGTCTGCCGGGTCGCCTGCACCGGCTCAATCGCCCCAAACAAGCGCGCGAACCGCTCCCCAATCGCCCGGCGTCCCCGCGTGACGATGCCGCCGCGCCCCATCTCCGCTCCATCGGCGGCAAAAAGGGCCGCGATGAGGGCCGCATCATGCGTCCGCCACGCCAAAGTCCAGCGCCCGCCGCCCTCAGCGACCGCCTGCCGGGCGGCGAGCGCTTGGGCAGTTGGGGGCGCGGCAGGCGTCAGCACGCTCGGCGCGGGCACGTCGGCAGATGCTGAGGCGCACAAGACAAGCGCAAGTGCCGAATATAAAACCGTGTTTCGGAACCGTATCCTCAAATTGTTTTCCCCCAGCCCCTCTTGGGACGGCGCTGCGAGCCTGCTGCCCCGGCGTTTCCACGCCTGATCCACGGCGTACCGACGACGGAAGGATTTGTTCCGTCGTCGGTACGCCGTAAGAATGCCTATCATCAGCCGGGGGAACGCCGTCACGCCGCGCAAAAGACGCGCCTGCCTCTGCCCTGTTTGTTCGTCTTGACACGGGGAAAAGCCTGCCGCGAGGGGAAAAAAGAGGCGGAGAAAAAAGCCCCTTCTATCGGGGGATAGAAAGGGCTTTTCAAGATCAATGGAGCGGGAGACCAGGCTCGAACTGGCGACATTCTCGTTGGCAACGAGACATTCTACCACTGAATTACTCCCGCAAGAGGAAACAACGCAGTTGGGCTGCACGACTTTGGTGGGCGAGAGGAGACTTGAACTCCTACGCCTTGCGGCACCAGCTCCTAAGGCTGGCGTGTCTGCCATTTCACCACTCGCCCGCGGCTCAAGCAACGTCTAGGAGTATATCACACGCGAAGTCGGTTGTCAAGACCTGGGGCGCAGTTTTTTTCGCGTCCTGCCGGGGGCGCCATCGGGTATAATGGCAGGAAAAAGCATGCGGCGCGCGGAACTGATCCATCGGTACGACTTCGGTACGACTTTCGTGCACAATTTTGCGTTATCCTTTACTTTATCCCCAGGAGAAATAGGCGTATTCATGGCTGAACACAGCGACAGCGTTCCCCACAACGGGCAATTTGACCCGGATGACTCTTTTGAGGCCGCCGATGCCATCGCGGTCGTCACCGATGACGAGGACGATGCGGCGAGCGGACGGCAGCCGATTGACCTGGATGCCCCGGTTGACGACGCTGTTGTCGCGCCGGAAACGCCTGCGGCGACGGGCGGGGCCGAAGATCACAGCCAAGCAATGCAGGACTTGAAAGCCCAGCTCGCGCGGGCCAATGACGACATGCTCCGGGCACGGGCGGACTTGCAGAACTTTCGGCGGCGCGGCGAAGAAGAGCGGCTGCGGATTGTTCGCGACGGCAACGAGCGGTTGATTAAAGAACTGTTTCCCGTTTTAGACGACTTTGACCTGGCGGTCGCCGCCGCGAAGCAGGCCCAAAGCTACGAGCAATTGGTGGGCGGCGTGGAAGCGACCGCCCGCAAGTTCCACGAGACACTGGCGAAGCAGGGAGTTCAGCCTATCGAGTCGGTGGGCAAGCCATTTGACCCCGACCTGCACGAAGCGGTGATGCTGGACGAAGACAGCGAAGAAGCCGATGAAACGGTCACCGCAGAACTGCGCAAAGGCTACACGCTCAACAGCCGGGTTATTCGTCCTTCGCTGGTGAAGGTCGCCAAGCGCGGCTGAACCCAAGCGCCGGTCTCCCCATGAGAACAAGCTAGGCCATGACGAAACGGACGCTGCGGCCTTTGGGTCTGGGCGACATCTTTGACGAGGCGTTTGACCTGTACAAAGACAATTTTTTGTTTTTGCTGCTGGTCACAGTCGTCGCCGCGGTTCCGCTTAAAGTGGCCCTGGGACTGATTGAGTTTCGCTTTCTGCGCGACTTCCACGGGCTGGCCGGGGTGTTTGGGGGCGACCTGCCGGACATCACGCAGATTTTCGCGGTATTCGGCACTATCGCCGGGGCATTGGCATTGCTGACTCCGCTGTATGCGGTCGGACTGGGGCTGCAAATCACGGCCCTGGCGTCGGCGGCTTCGGCGCGCTATTTGGGAACGCCGTCCACGCTGCGGGATGCGTACCGCGTGCCGCTGCGGCGCGTGGGGCCGCTGGCCTTGAGCGCTTTGCTTTACGGCGTGTTGGTGGCGCTCGGAGCGTGCGTGTGCTATGTGGGCATGGTTGTGCCCTTGAGCTTGCTGGCGTTCAGCGCCCATGCTTTTGCCGTGGAAGACCGGACTTCGTGGCGGTTCTGGCGGCCTCTGGCTCGTTCGCGCAGCCTGGTTTTGGGGCAGGGAGGGCGCGTTTTCGGCGCATTGTGCGTGATGGGCATCGTGTATTTAATACTGTCCTTCGGCATTCAGCTGCCGCTGTCTTATGCCCTCCACGCGCTGCTGAGCGTTATTCCCGGCGCGCAGGCGCTGGTCGGCGGGTCGGCGGGAAGCCGGGGGACAGGCATGGAAGGGCAGGTTATTTCTCAAATCGGCGACGGCATCACGGATTTGATTGTGGCTCCCTTTTTGGTGTGCGTGCTGACGGTGCTGTACTACGACCTGCGCGTGCGCAGAGAAGCTTTTGATATAGAACTTCTTGCCCGCGACCTGCGCTACCCGGTGCAGCCGTGGATTGTGCCGCCCGCTCCCCGGCAGAAACGCGCCGCGCCGCGCAAACCGGTGCGGGCGAAGGGGGCTTCCTCATGACTTCCGTTCGTCTGTGGAGTGTGTGCGCGTGGCTTTTTGTCTGCGCGGGAGCAGGGGCGTGGGCGCAGACAATCCCGCTGCCGACAACAGCCGCCTACGCCAAAGCGCTGGGGACAGTGCAGGGGGCTTTGGAACAGCAAAGCAGGCTGCTGAGTCATGGCGTTGTTGCTGCCCCGGACAGCGTTCCTCTGGAGCGATTGGCCCATCGCTCTCTGGACGGTTTCAAGGTTGTGGCTGTGCCGGAGGAAGCGCCGCAGCCCGTGGACAATTCTGTGCTGGAACAGACTTTGCACCGCGTGGCCGGCCTGCCCGATGCCCGTGCGCGGGCGGCTGCCTATGCGCAGGCGGCGCAGCAGATTGCCGGGCTTCGCGCGGACTTGCTGGCCGGAAAAGCGAGGGAGACGCCGAAGCCGCCCCTTCCCTCCGTGCGAGCCGTGCTGGGGCGCGCGGAGTTTGATTCCGATCCGCTGCCGCCGCCATCGCTGCTGGAGCGATTGAGTCGCTGGCTGGATCGGCTGTTTTCCCGCCGTCACCGGACGACGGGGCCTGATCCCAACATCAGCCCGGCGTTTATCAGGACGCTTTTGATCGTTGTTGCCGCAGGCGCATTTGCCCTGCTGGTCGCCGTATTGGTGCAAGGTCTCCGTCAGCGCGTGCGTCCGCAAAGCGCATTGGCCTTGACCGAGGAAGAAGAAGCCCTGGTGGAGGCGCGTGATGCCGACAGCCTGCGCGCGCTGGCGGAAGAGCAGGGGCGGCAAGGCGAATGGCGGCGGGCGTTCCGCTTGACCTATCTGGCGACTTTGGTGGCCCTGGATACCAACGGCATTCTGCGCTTTGATCGTTCCAAGACAAACTGGGAATACTTGCGGGCGCTGCGGGCGGCGGGGCAGGGCAAGACTTACTCGGCCCTGCTGCCGTTCACGCGTGAATTTGACCGTATCTGGTATGGCGGCGCGCCGGCGATGAGCGATGACTATGCATATGCCGTCGCGCAGTACCAATCGCTGACCCGTTCGCAGTCTGCGCCCGCGGCGTCCGAAGCGGCGAGGTCTTTCTAACGCCCTATGCGACTTAACCGTGACATTCTTGCCGTGTGCGTGCTGCTGCTGATCTTTGTCGTGGCAGGCGCGTCCCTCAGCGGTCGAGACAGCGGGCAGGGCCGCCTGGTGGGGCGGGAAGAGCATCCCGACCCCTCGGTGTTTAACGACCGCGCTTCGGGTACCAAAGGCTTGTTTGACTGGGTGGGCGCGCTGGGCGACCACGCGGTTGTCTGGCGTCAGGGGTGGGGGGAGCTGGGACATTCTCAGGCATCCCTGCTGATCGTCGCCGACCCGCGCGCGGAAGCCGCCCCCGCGCCGCTCACGGGCGGGGATGGTGACAGTGATGCGCCTGTAGACAAGAGCCTATTGGCCCCCGCAGACGCCCTCGCCCTGCTGTCCTGGCTGCGGACGGGTCACACGGCAATTTTGATGGCTTCGCGCCTGCCGACCGGCCATGTGGCCGGGCAAAAGGGCGGCATGCCGACATTCGGCGATGCCCTGGACCTGGTTGCCAACAGCGCCATTCGCGCCGGGCGCTTGGAGTATGGTCCCTTGCAGCCTGTCCCGCAGACGCGCGGCGTGATCAGTGTGCACAGTGCCGCCAACAGCCGCCTGCACCGCACGGCCCCGGATGGCGTGGCGTTGTTTGGGGATGCCAGCGGGCCTCTTGTGCTTTCGGTTGGGGTGGGAAAAGGGCGTTTGGTGGCGATTGCGGACTCGCGCTTTGCATCCAACCGCAACCTGCCGCGTGCGGAAAACGCCGTGTTTCTCGCCCATGTGCTGACGCAGGCCGTGCCGCCGGGCGGCACGGTCTTGTTTGACGAATACCATCATGGCGACATTGCTCTGGCTTCGGGGGCCACCCTTTGGACTGCCCTGGGCCGTCCGGCTCAGCTTGCCTTTACGCAGGGCTTGCTGGCCCTGCTGCTGGTGGTGGGCGTGGTCGCGGTGCGCTTCGGGAGGCCCATCCCCCTGGGGCGCGGGCAGAGCCGCACTTCGGTGGAATATGTCGCTTCGCTGGCTGGGCTGTACCGCCGCGCGAAGGCGTCCCCCGCCGCGCTGGAGACCATTTATCGCCAGTTTTTGCGCGACCTGTCCGCGCGCCTGGCCCTCGCTCCCACCGTGAACTTGGAGCAGTTGTCAGAAGTGGCCGCCCGGCATGGGGGCGTGGACAAAGAAGCCCTGCGGTGTCTGCTCGCGACCTGTGAGCAGCGTCTGGACAGCGGGGCAGTGACTGAACCGGAATTGCTAGACCTGACCCGGCAGATGGAAGCCGTCAGAAAGGACCTCGGACTTGCCTGAAGAGAACGTGCCCAACGCGAACGCCGCCCCCCAAAGCGTCAATTTTTACACGCCCCCCATACCCCTAGACCCGCCGCCCGCGCCCCCTGCCGTCCCGGATAACGGGGAACTCAATAACGGGGAACTCAGCACGCCCGCTCCCAAGCCTACGTCTGTCCCTGCGCCTCCCAGTATCGCCATAGAAGACGACGCCGTCACGCGCGGGTACGTGCGGAGCAGTGTCGTGGGGGAGGTGCAGCAGGTGACCGACGCCATCACAGCCGAAGTCCACAAAGCCGTGGTTGGGCAGGACGAAACGATAGAAAACGCCCTCGCGGGGCTGCTGGCCGACGGCCATGTGCTTTTGGAAGGCGTACCCGGCACGGCCAAGACCCTGCTGGTGCGGGCCATCGCCGCCGCGGTCGGCGCGGACTTCAAGCGCATTCAGTTTACGCCCGACCTGATGCCCTCAGATATTACCGGCACGCGCATCTTTGACCAGCAGGCATCCGAGTTTGTGTTCAAGCCCGGCCCGGTCTTCACCGGCCTGCTGCTGGCCGATGAAATCAACCGCACGCCCCCCAAAACCCAGGCCGCCCTGCTGGAAGCGATGCAGGAACATCGCGTGACCGTGGACGGGGAAACCCACGACCTAGGCGACGTGTTCATGGTGTTCGCCACCCAGAACCCGATTGAGTTTGAGGGCACGTACCCTCTGCCTGAAGCGCAATTGGACCGCTTTCTGCTGAAGATTATCGTGTCCTACCCGTCCCAGGAAGCCGAGGAACGCATTGTCCGCCGCTACCATGAGGGCTTTGATGCCAACGATCTGGACACGGCAGGCGTGCAGGCCATCGCCGATGCCGAGGCCGTCCTGCGCTGCCGCCGCCAAATCAGCCGGGTGCGCGTGGAGGATGCCATGTTCCGCTATATCACGTCCCTGATTGCCGCGACCCGCGACCACCGCCAACTGGTGCTCGGAGCCAGCCCGCGCGCCTCCATTGCCCTGCTGCAAGTGGGCAAGGCATTGGCCGCTATGCGAGGCCGCGATTACCTCATTCCCGATGATGTCAAAGCCATTGCCCCCGCCACTCTGCGCCATCGCCTGCTGCTGCGCCCCGAAGCCGAGATTGAGGGCAGCAGCGCCGACCGCGTCATTGAAAGCATTCTGGGCAGCCTGGAAGTCCCGCGCTAGGAGACACTCTCCCCTCGTGAACCTGCGAATCTCCCACACGACCCGCTACACCTACGACCTGCCCCTGCGCGGGGAATGCTTTATGGAAGCGCGTTTGCAGCCGCTGTCTCTCCCCGGTGAGCAGGTCTGCTCGGAGTTTGCGCTGGAAACAAGCCCGTCTGCGCCGCTCTTTCACTACGACCAGCCCAATGAAATGGGGGCTGTTCACCATTTTGTCCTGCGCAATCAGCCGGGGGGAGAGATTGTGGTGTCCGCCCATTCGCAGGTGCAGACACTGCGTGCCAACGGCTTTGATGGTGTCAATCTTCTCGCGAAAGACTGGGGCGATGTGGCTGACCCGCAGTTTGCATCGTCGTTTGCCGAGTGGCTTGCCCCGACATCGCTCACTGCGCCCGCCGATGAATGGCCCGGCCCTGGCCCCGCATCCAGCGTGTTTGCTTATGGGCAGGCGCTGTCCTCCGCCATCTACACTCAGTTCGCCTATGTGCCCGGCGCGACCGATGTCAGCACGCCCCTGCACCGGTTTGTGGCCCAAAAGCGCGGGGTCTGCCAGGACTACGCGCACCTGATGCTGGCCTGCGCCCGCGCGCGCGGCGTTCCCGCCCGCTATGTCAGCGGGTATATTTACAGCGGCGGCGACCCCGCAACCCACGGCGCGGGGGCGACCCATGCCTGGGCGGAACTGTACCTACCCCACGCCCAATGCTGGCTCGGCTTTGACCCGACCAACAACATCGTGATTGCCGACCACCATGTCAAGATCGCCGTGGGACGCGACTACGCCGATGTGCCCCCGACCAAAGGACTGCTGCGCGGCGCGCCGGGCCATCCCGCCCCCCGCGAGACCGGCCTTGAGGTGACTGTCCATGTGGAACAAACCGAGTAGCCAGCCGCCCATCCTCATGGAACAAGACGCAGGCAGCATCCACTGGCCGGCCTCGTGGGACAACCCGCGCGCAATGCCGCCGATATGGACACCCTTGCCCGACGCCTCCACGACACCCCGTCCCCCGCTCGGTGACGTCTGCGCCTCCAACTAAGACGGCCCACCCCAAAGGGAGGGGAAAGGAAGCCCCGGCGACTGAGGGAGAGCCTCTTGCTGTTGCAAACCCATTGCTTCCGCTTTCCCCCGGTGTTTCCAGCGCGCTGCGACGACGGAACGATTTCTTCCGTCGTTGGTACGCCGCTGCTGCGCCAATACTCTGCCGAAGCGCCTCGCAGGCAGCATCGGCACAGACACCGCGCCCGGTGTATAATAACGCTATCAACCCCAACCCCTACACAAGACGAGGCACGGATGACAGACACGGCTCCCCGCACGGAAGAACAAAAGCAGCGCGTTTATGAAAGACGTCTGGCCCGGCGCTCACGGCGCGTGTGGGGCAGGCGTTTGACCAACCTCTTCCTCGCGCTCCATGTGTTCGCGCTGGCAATGTGGCTGCTGCCCTACAATCTGCCACTGGTGCAAAGGCTGGTGCCGCCCGACGGTGGAGGGTGGGTGCGCGACTATGTGATCTGGACAGGGTTTGAACAAAGCTGGCAAATGTTCTCGCCGAACCCCGACACCCGCGACCTGGACATTGTGGCCCATGTTACCCTGCGCGATGGGCAGGCGCGGGACTGGCATTTCCCTCGCATGCGAGACATGGGCTATGCGGCCCGCTACCGGCGCGAACGCATGCGCAAGTATCTGGAAATCGCCAACTACAACAATACGCTGTGGACGCCGATGGCCCTGTATGCCGCGCGTCAGTGCGACACCGATCCCGGCAATCCGCCGGTCGGCGTCACCCTGATCCGCGTGATTCGGGATGTGCCGCCGCCGGGAAAGAAGCCCTCGCCGTACACGCGTCAGGAGTTCTTCCAGGTGGTGATCTCGCCGCAGGAGCTGCGCTGAATGGCCGGTCGTGTGTGGAACCGATGGTGGTATGGGGAAACTGGCGGCGGCCCGCTGGGTCTGACCCGTATCGCGCTGGGCCTGCTTGTGCTGGCGTATATCGCCCTGCTGTGGCCGGAGCGCATGCTTTGGTTCTCCGAGCAGGGTTTGCTTTCCATTGCGCAGTCCGACCTGTTTAACGAGCGCAATGGGCACGTGCCGCGCATTGACTTTCTGCATGGGGTGACCACTCTGCACGGACTGAGTGTATTCTTTGGGGTATTTGCAGCGGCGGCTTTGCTGTTCACAGTCGGCCTGTGGACACGGGCGAGTGCAATCACCGTATGGGCGTGTCTGCTGAGTGTGCATGACCGAAATGTGCCCATCCACAACAGCGGCGACACCGTCATGCTTGTCATGGTGGCGTACATGGCGCTGGCCCCAAGCGGCGCGGCGTGTTCGCTGGAGAGACTTGGCCGCATTTGGCGGGGCAGGGAAGGGGACTTGCCCCCCCCCATTGTCCCGTGGGCGCAGCGTTTGATGCAGCTGCAGATCGCGACGGTCTACCTGTGCACGTCCTTGTCCAAGCTGACCGGCGCGCAGTGGCGCAGCGGCATGGCGGTGTATTACCCGCTCCACCTGCCCGACTCGGCTCGTTTCCCGGTGCCGTGGATGGACAGCAGCCACGTGTGGCTGATCCAATTGCTGACATGGGGAGCGCTGGGCATTGAGCTTGCGCTGTGGACACTGGTCTGGTTCCCGCGTCTGCGTCTGTGGGTGCTGGGCGCGGGTATTCTGCTGCATCTGGGCATTGACTACAGTCTGAATATCCCTCTGTTCTCCGCCCTGATGATCGCGTCCTATGGCGTCTTTCTCACGTCCGCCGACTGGCTGCGCGCTCAGCAGTGGTGCGCCGTCATCCTGGCCTCTCTCCATCTCACGTTGACCTACGATGGCGGGGGCAAACGCTGCCGTCAGACCGTGCAAGCCCTGCGCTTCTTTGACCTCTTCGGCCTGGTCACGTTCGCCCCCGCCGCCGGAGAAAGCGCCATCAGCCCGTCGTTTGTTTCCCAGGATGCGCGCGGGCGTGTGCAGACGGGCGCGCAGGCACTCCGCAAAACACTCGTTCGCCTGCCCTTGCTGTGTGCATTCACGCCACTGCTAGCCGTGTTCTTTGCGGCACGGACGGCCAATCCGCCGCGCGTGCGTGGATAAACTCCTGGCTATCCCGTTCCGCACGCTTTCCACGGCAAGCGCCCCCGCATGGGGGAAACTGAGATGCCCTCCGCCCGCGCATAAGAACCCTTCATACCGCCCCAGAGTTGGGGGCCGGGGACGATCTTAACTCCGCGCAGACGGCTTCGGCGGAGGGGGAAGCGGCATGGTTTCCACCTCGGACACCGCCCGCAGCAGCAATTCGCGGGCGCGGGCTTTGGCATCCGATGGCTTCCAAGCATCCGAGGGCGACGCTTCCAGGGCGTCCAGAACAATGTCGCGGGCCTGGTCAATGCCGCTCTTTTTCCCCTGCCCGTACTGATGCCGAAAGTCCGCATAGTCCTCAGCAGGCCGCACCAGTTCCGGCTCCCAGCGATGGTACAGCACCAGCGCAATCACCGTGCGCCGCAGGGTTTCCTCCCAGGTGCGGGTCTTGGCCGTGTTGAAGATGGCATGCACCCGCTCCGGCGCCCCAAAGGCGGCACGGGCCAGCGACGCCCAGGTCGCGATGTCGGCAAGGCGCGCCTGCACCTGACCAAGCGGGGTGGGGTGCCACTCCGCCCGCGGCTGCTTGGGTCGCCCCGCAAGAAACAAGACCGGCTCGCGGGTCTGGGGGTGTACGCCTGCCTCCGGCTGCTTGAGCGCGTCCAGCAATTGACGCTGGCGGCTGTCCAGCCAGTCGCGCAGGCCGGACAAGCCCAGAGCGCGCTGGCGGTATCGTTCTGCCTCGCGCGCCCCCAAAGCGCTAATCTCGTTCAAGTGATGGGTCTGCAAAGCCTGGGTCGCGTCTTCCACGCTCGGCCCGAACGACTCCAATCCCGCGCGCAGATAGAACAGCACGCGCCCCGCCGCCCGCGCCATGTCAGCGGTCGCAAACGACGCCATCGCGACTATCTCCTGGCGCAACAGGTTCTTCAATTGGTCTTCCAGCTCGGCCTTGCGCGCGGCTGTCAGCCCTGCCGTCGCCAGTGCAAACACCGGGTCGCCGCCTTCAGGAATCAATTCTTCCAGGGGCGACAACGCGCTTTGAGCGTTGGGGCCGGCAGGCGCGGCGCTTGTGTCGGGCTGGGCCAGGTCAGGCAGGCCGAACGGCGTCTGCGTCAGTTCTTCCAGTTCATCGGGCTGGTCTTCCAAACGCTTGGACAAGTCCAGGGCGAGGTTGACGGCCTCCAAATATAACTCCGGCACAAAGTCCAGCAGCGATGACAGCACGGCCCGGATACCCTTGTTCTTGAACTGCGCCTTTGCCAGCAGCTCGGTCGTGTCCGCCATCAACAGTTCATCAATGGACGAATGATATTCATTGGTCGTCAGCAATTGACGCCAGCGCTGGGCGCGCTCAAAGTTCAGCAGATGGGGCAATGCGCGGCGCACATCGCGGTCGGTCAGCAGCATATTGGCAAGGTCGGATGCGGTCATCAGAGACGGCAAAATCGCCCCGGCCAGCGAGCCTGACCCCACCGCCCGTTCCAGCCAGGATCGTCCCTGCTCAAACGTCCCCAGGCCGACGATCTGCGTGAACTTGGACGCGGGCAGGTTGGCAATCAATGCCGTGTTGCGTTCCGGGTCGCTGTCAATCACGGCGGCGACGAGGGCGGCGGGCATCTCGCCCATGACTTGATAGCGCGCTTCGGCGGGAAGGGCCAGCAGCGCCTGCGACTTTTCGGCAAACGTCGGCGCGGCCACCACCTGCAAAACCACCTGGGCGAGGGCAGTCTTGGCGTCTTCGGCAGACGGCACGAGGCTTGTTTCCACGGGCTTTTTATATCGGAACTGCGGTGTTTCGCTCATAAACCCTCCCCAAAATCAGCACATTAGTGTACCCGATTTCGCGCCCGATTGGGGCAAAGCAGGAATTGGCGGGCTGTGCGTCGTATGGGCATGGCAGACACACTCCCGCTTCCGAGCGCCCCGAGGCACTACCATGCAGCATGAACATATCCCCGTCGGCCCCGATGCCCCGCACGCCGTCAACACCATTATTGAAGTGCCCAAAGGCGCGTCCAACAAATACAAGTACCACCCTGAACTGAACCTGTTCGGGTACGATCACACCTTGTTTTCGCCGCTCTACTATCCCTGCGACTATGGCTGGGTATGCGGCACGCGGACACGCAACTCGCGCAAACCGTTGAACATCCTGGTGATGGGCAGCAACCCAACCTTTCCCGGCTGCCTCGTGGTCGCGCGCCCGGTCGGAACCCTTTTGATGCATGACCATCGGGGCGAAGATCACAAAGTCCTGTCTGTCGCGGTCGCCGACCCGCGCTTTGACGGCATACGCTCTCTCAACGACCTTTCAGAGCACACATTATTAGAGATACAGCACTTCTTTGAAATCTACCAAGTGCTGGAGCAGCGCGAAGTGTCTATCGGCGGGTGGGAAAACGTGGAGCAGACCCAAGCGCGCATCCAGGCGGCGCTGAGCGAGTAACCTCTGCTTTCCAGGCCCACTTCTGGGGAGCAAGAGAGGCCCCCCCGCCCCAAGTTTGGGGAGCATGAGTAAGACCGGAGGGGACAGCAGCCACAGCGTCCTCTCCTTCTGGCTCCCCAGAATTGGGGCGGGGGGGCCTCTCCAGGGCTGACCAAACACAGGGTCACACCACAGCCTTTTTCCATGCCCCATGCTTGAACAGCAGCAATGCCCCGACCCCACTCAGTATCGTAGACACCGCCATCGCCCACCACGCGCCCGGCGTTCCCCCGTGCAGCGTGTGTGCCAGCAAAATCCCCAGCGGCAGGCGCACCCCCCACATGGTGATGACCGCCACCCACGCGGGCGCTTTGGTGTCGCCCGCGCCATTCAGCGCCCCGGTCAGGATCATGCCGAACGCCAGAAACGGTTCCGACAGGGCCGCAATGCGCAGGTACAGCGCGGTCAATCGCACCACTTCGGGGTCAGGGCTGAACAGGCGCGCGAACGGCACCGCAAAGACATAAAACACCACGCCCATCACGATCATCACGGCAAGCCCTTGCTGCAGTGCGGCCCACGCCGCCGCTTCCGCCCGGCGCGGGTTGCGCGCGCCCAGGTTCTGCCCGGTCAATGTGCTCGCCGCCACCGAGAACCCAAAGCCCGGCATATACGCAATTCCTTCCGCAGTCAGCCCGATAGTCAGGGCAGCGACAGCCGCAGTCGCTTCCGGCGTCCGGGCCAGCACGCCGGTAAACGCCATCATGGACAGAATGCGCGAAAGGTTCTGTCCCAGCGCGGGAATGCCGATATTCAGGATACGCCGCGCCCACTCCATTTCCAAATGCCCGCGCACGCCCATCATGCCCGCCACACGCGTGCGCGGCAAAAACGCCAGATACGCGAGCGAGGCCACAACCGTGCTCACGGTCATCGCGACCGCGCCGCCCGCTAGTCCCATCCGGGGAAAGCCCCCGTGCCCAAAGATCAGCAGCCAGTCGCCCCCCAAATGCACGACATTGGCGAGGATGGAAATCAGCAGGGGCCGCACCGTATCCCCCAATCCGCGGAACACGCTGGACAGCGCCAGCATCACAAACGTAAACGGCGTGCCCAGGATCGTGATTGCCAAATACTGATCCGCCAGGCCCGCCGCATGCGTGTCTACTCCCAGCGCGCGCAAAAGCAGGCCGCGCGTCGGCCACGCAATCGCGATGCACACCGCAGAGGCCAGGCCGGCAATCCACACCGACTGATTGGCGGCGACCTTCGCTTCCCCCATTTCCTGCGCCCCGGTAAAGCGCGCCACCAGAGCCGTTGTCCCGACCCCGATGCTCATGCCGACGCTAAACAGCAGAAACATCATCTGCCCGCCGACTCCCGCCGCCGCCAGTGCATCCGACCCCAAATGCCCCACAAAAAACCGGTCCACAAACGAGTTCAGCGTTTGCAGCAGCATGGTCAGGACAGTCGGCCAGGCCAGCATCCACACCACCCGGTGCAGCCCGCGCCGCGATTCCGTCTGAGGCGCTGATGCTTCCGGGGCCAGCGAGTCCAGCGCAAAATCCGTGTGCTCCGCCATTTCCTCCGTCGTGATGTTCTCCGGCGCGGCTGTGCTTGCCGTGGGTTCCCATGCCATAAGTCGTCTGCCTTTCAACGTCGTCGGCCCGCTCCGGCCAAACGCCCCTTCAGTGTACCCGCCGCACGCCTGTTCCCGGCGCGTCGCCGCCGCGCTGCGTGGGCGCTGCCACGGCTGATCCACGGCGCACCAACGACGGAACAATTCCTTCCGTCGTCGGTACGCGCTTGCAATGCCGACAAAACGCCGGGGAAACGCCGGGGCTGACGGTTTGCAAGCCGTCAGCCAACAGCGATTCTAGGCCGCTGTCTTGCAAACGTTTTCCTTTTCGGCTACAATAACAGCAGAAATGGCGTATGAGTTTCTATGGAACAGCCGACGCGACGCGAAAACATCGGAGCCTGGGCGGGAGCCGCGCTCAGCGCTTTGGGGGCCGCCGATGCTGGAACATTGTGGTGGGCGCACCGCCTCAATGTGTCGCTGCCGTGCAGCGGCGATGGGCATGGGTGCGATTTGGTGGCGGCAAGCCGCTGGGCGCACCTTTCGCTTGGCCCGGTGCATGACCTGCCGCTTGCCCTGGTCGGCCTGCTGGCTTATCTGACCACTCTCACCTTGTGCCTGGCAATCCTGGGCACGGACACGGCCCGTCTGCGGCAGCAATTGCGCTGGGCGCTGTGGGCGGTGACCCTCCCCGGCGTGTGCTATTCCTGGTATTTGCAATATGTCGCGCACTTCAAAATCGGCGCGTTTTGCGTGTGGTGCTTCTCGTCGGCCTGTGTGATGACGCTGCTGTTCGGGGTGGCGGCCTGGGGCCTTGCGGCATCCCGGCGGCAGGCATCGGCAGTGACAAGCGGTGCGGCATCGGTTCCAGAGAAAGAGAGTGTGCGTTGAACAAAAAGCCCTTGCTGCTGGTTCTCTGGCTGTGCGTGCTGGGCGGGCTGGCGTTTGCCATCAGCCACCTGGGGGGCGGCACCGTGGACGATTCTCATGCCGCCCCTGCGGTCTCCGCGCCCACGCTGGACCCGAAAAAGATGACGGCGCAGTGGCCGCAGATTGTCGCTCACGCCGCCGCGCCGCCGCGCGGCAATCCGCAGGCCCGCTACACCGTGGCCGAGTTTGGGGACTTTCAATGCCCGCAGTGCGGGGCGGTTCGTCCCAGCCTGGAAAAGCTGCTTGCGCAGAATGCGGCCCAGGCGAACTTAATCTTTGTGCATCGTCCGTTTCCGTTTTACAACGATGGCACAGTGATGCACAAATGGGCGTTGCCGTCGGCCCAGGCTGCGCAGGCCGCGGCGAGCATCGGCAAGTTCTGGCCGATGTACGACGCGCTGTACTCCCATCAAGACGACCTAGAGCCGGGCTTTTATCCGCAGTATGCCCAGGGCGTCGGCATGAGCGCCTCTCAGTTCACCACGGCATACAACGCGCCCGATGCGAAGGCGAAGGTGGACGATGCGATGAAGTTCACCACCGAACTTGGCATCCAAAGCACGCCCACCGTGCTGGTGCATGACAACCAGACCGGGCAGGTGTGGACCTATGTCGGCAAGGACGGCGTGCCCGGCCAGCCAGGGGTTCTGGCGCTGGTTGCTGACCCGCCGTGGGCGACAAAGGCTTTGGGGGGCGGGGCCAGAGCATAGCAGCGGCCTCTGGTGTATAATAGCGGCGGGATGTTGCCGAAGAGATTAAAAGACTTAGCCACCGCTGCCTTTCGGGACAACAGCCGACTCGCGGAAATGTCGCCGGAGCAACGGGAACAGGCAGCGCAAGGATACGAACAACTAGCTCGGCAGATGGTCGGCACGCAAGCGGGATTGGCCCGCTTGTATAACTTGGAGCGGGCCAAGTTTCTGCGTGGGCAGGTCAGCCATATTGCGGCCCGTGCGCTTGACTTTGCCGCCAAGATCGGGTATGCCGGTGCAGACGACACAAGCCAAACAAAGGACTAAAGGCTATGTTCAAGTTTCACGAAGGGGCGTCTGTCGCCCTCAAAAGCGATAACCCCCTGCTTGGTTTGGCGGCGGGAGCCACGGGCACAGTCTGGGCGCAGTACGATATGCAGCCTCCCGCCTACGAAGTCACGTTTTCTTCTCTGGGCAGCGCTGACTTTGACGCGCTGATGCATGAAGACGAGTTGGCGGACGCTGCACCTAAGAAAGTGCTAGGAAGGCCCCCCCGCCCCAAGTTTGGGGAGCCAGAATAAGATTAGGAAAGACAGTCGCCACTTGCTCTTCTCTGTATTGCTCCCCAGAATTGCCCCTAGTCGCAAAGCCTCCGCCTTCCAGGTACGCCAGTGCGTTAGCGGGGAGCACCCCTAGTATGCTTGCGCATTACTGCGTATCGCAAAGCCTCCATAGCGGGGAGCAGGGCGGGGGGCCTCTTCAAGGCCTTCTATACACACTCTAAGCAGAACGCCATCTCCGGGAGCCAGGTGCGTTTCCCGGCATCGGTTTAACACTCCACGACACGGCGTTATTCAAGGAACACAGATGGCACAAAGCGCCGACGACACGGAACTGGAAACGCTGATCCGGGCACGCTATCCCATTATTTATGTGGTGTCGTGGGAAGAAAAGCGCGTAGAAGATGCCCTGCGCGCCCTCAGCCAGGCACGCGGCAAGAAGATGTACCAGTGGACAGTCACGCAGGGGATGACCCTGGACCCGCGCAGCCGCGATGAAGGCACGCGCGACCCCCTCGCCGCCCTGGACTTTGTGATGAACTCGCGCGACCAGGCCGTCTTCCTCTTCAAGGACTTCCACCCGTTTCTCAGTGACGTGGCCCTGGTGCGTCGTTTGCGCGACCTGACGTATGCGCTGAAGACCAGCTACAAGACACTGGTGATGCTGTCGCCGCTGCTCAAGCTTCCCCCCGAACTGGAAAAGGAGATCACCGTTGTAGACTACGGCCTGCCGTCCCTGGAAGACCTGGGCCGCCTGCTGGACAGCATCACCGAGTCGGTGAAGTCAAATCCGCAGGTGCAGACGCAGATGACAAGTGACGAGCGCGAGCAGATATTGAAAGCCGCGCAGGGCCTCACCGCCACCGAAGCGGAAAACGTCTTCGCCAAGTCCCTGGTGGAGAAGCGGCGCTTTGATGTGGACGTCGTGCTGTCCGAGAAAGAGCAGATTATCCGCAAGTCGGCGATCTTGGAATATTATCGCGCCTCCGAGGACTTTGCGACTGTGGGCGGGCTGGACCTGCTTAAGGACTGGATGGAAAAGCGCACGGTCGCCTTCACCGAGAAGGCGCGGGATTATGGCCTGCCCGCGCCCAAAGGCATTCTCATGCTGGGCGTGCAGGGCTGCGGCAAGAGCCTGTCGGCCAAAGCCATCGCGTCCTTGTGGAAGCTGCCGCTGCTGCGCATGGATGTGGGCAAGATATTCGGCGGCATTGTCGGGCAGAGCGAGGAGAATATCCGCAAGGCGATCCGTGTTGCGGAAAGCACGGCCCCCAACATTGTCTGGATTGATGAATTAGAGAAAGGCTTTGCGGGCACCCAGTCGTCGGGCATCAGCGATGGGGGCACGACCGCGCGCGTGTTTGGGACATTTATCTCCTGGCTCCAAGACAAGACCGCGCCGTGCTTTGTGGTCGCCACGGCCAATGATGTGTCCGCCCTGCCGCCCGAACTCTTGCGCAAGGGGCGATTTGATGAGATATTCTTCGTGGACCTGCCGAGCGCCCTAGAGCGCGCCGAAATCTTCGCCATTCACCTGCGCAAGCGCAAGCGCGACCCGGCTTTGTTTGACCTGGTTCAATTAGCAAACGAGACGGCGGGGTATAGCGGGGCCGAGATTGAGCAGGCGGTCGTATCGGCATTGTACGATGCGTTTGACCTGGAGCGGGAAGTCACGACGGAAGATATTTTGGAAGTGGCGCAGCAGTCTGTGCCCCTGTCGCAGACCATGAAGGAGCGCATTGACATTCTGCGCGTGTGGGCGGCGACCCGCGCCCGCCCCGCGTCGTCGGAGCCTGCCGAGCCGACCCCCGATGACTACCCCACGCCGCATATGGGAGATGTCCCCGCCCTGGTGGATTAGGGGAATCAGATTGCGGGAGCAGCCAATGCAGCGTGAAATCCAGGCTTTTGCAGACAGCCTGCAGGCCGAGCGCGGCCTGTCTCCCCACACGCTGACGGCCTACCAAAGCGATTTGTCCCAGTTTGCTGTTTGGCTGAGTGAGCGCAGCATAAGGCTGTGCACCGACATCACCCCTGACCACGCGCGCGCGTTTCTTGCGTCCCTGCATCAAAGCGGCCTGGCCCCGGCTTCGCTCGCCCGCAAAGCGTCTTCGCTGACCCTGTGGGCCGCGTTTCTGTGCCGCGAAGGGCTGTGCGGCCAAGACTTTGCCGCCCGCCTGGAGCACAAGCGCGGCACCCGGCAGCGCCTGCCGACCACGCTTTCCCTGCTCGAAATCCTGCGCCTCTTGGATGCTCCGCGCCCCGACACGCCCGATGGCCTGCGCGACCGGGCGATGCTGGAAACCATGTACGGCAGCGGCCTGCGCGTGTCCGAACTCGTGCAGCTGCAGACAAGCGAGCTGGATATGCGGGCCTGTTTGGTCAGGCCATTCGGCAAGGGGGCCAAAGAGCGCGAAGTGCCCCTGAGCGAAGAGTCTGTTCTTGCGGTGCGCGCTTATCTCGCCTCGGCTCGGCCCGCTCTGATGCAGGGCAAACCGGAAACGCCGTTCTTGTTTGTCACGCGGCGCGGCACGGCGATGACGCGGGCGCAGTTCTGGAACCTTATCAAAGGGTACGCAGGTCAGGCGCAAATCGTTAAGAACGTCACGCCCCACACCCTGCGCCACTCGTTCGCGACACATCTGCTGGCGGGCGGCGCGGACATCCGCTCTATCCAGGAGATGCTCGGCCATGAAAGCGTGGAAACGACCCAGCGCTATACCCGCGTGGATGTCGCCCGCCTGCGCGCCGTTTATGATGCCGCCCATCCGCGTGCCTGATTGGTATTATGAGACGCGTAATCTTAATCGTCATGGATGGCTGCGGGGTGGGGGCCATGCCGGACGCCGCGCAGTACGGCGCTGACGACGCGGGCAGCGCGACCCTGCCCCATGTCGCCGAAGCCGTGGGCGGCCTGCATTTGCGCTGCCTGCAATCATTGGGATTGGGGAACATCGTTCCCCTTTTGGGCGTCGCTCCTGAAAAAACGCGCGGCGGCTGGGGCCGCATGGCCGAGGCGTCGCAGGGCAAAGACAGCGTGACCGGACATTGGGAGCTGATGGGCAGCATCACGGCCCAGGCGTTTCCCACTTACCCGCATGGCTTCCCCGCCGACCTCATGGCGCGCTTTGAGCAGGAAATCGGGCGCGGGACGCTGGGCAATTGCGCCTCGTCCGGCACGGAAATACTGACCCGGCTGGGCGCGGAGCACCTGCGCACGGGCAAGCCCATTGTGTACACATCGGCGGACAGCGTCTTTCAAGTCGCCGCGCACGAAGACATCGTTCCCATGGGGGAACTGTACGCGATGTGCGAAACCGCCCGGCGTATCTGCCAGCCTCCGAACAACGTGCAGCGCGTCATCGCCCGCCCGTTTGTCGGCGACACGCCCCAAACATTTCGGCGCACGGAGCGCCGCAAAGACTATCCCCTCGCCCCGCCATTGGGCAATCTCCCCCAAGTCTTGCAAGACGCCGGTGAAACCACCCACGCCATCGGCGTTGTCGCCGACTTGTTCCCCCGCACGCTCTTTGCCCGCGCCGAGCGCACACAAAACAACCCCGCCCATTTGGACGCCATCTTGCGGGCCGTGCAGTCCGGCACGGAGGATTTGGTCTTTGCCAACTGCGAAGACTTTGACATGCTGTACGGGCACCGCAACGACGCGCCCGGTTTTGCCCAATGCCTGCGCGACTTTGACGCTGCTTTGCCCGCCATCCTAGACGCCCTGCGCCCCGACGACCTGCTGCTGCTCACCGCCGACCACGGCAACGACCCCACCACCGCCTCCACCGACCATTCCCGCGAGTTTGTGCCACTCCTTGCCTTTGCGCCCAATGGCGCTGTGCAGGGCGATCTCGGCACCCGCGCGACCTTTGCCGATGCTGCCGCCACGGTCGCCGCATGGCTCGGCGCTTCGTGGACGGGGCCGGGCGCGTCGCTTGTTTAGGCTGAGGAAGTGATAGGGAGGCCCCCCCGCCCCAAGTTTGGGGAGCAAGAGTGGCCCCCCGCCCTTCTCCCCGCTACGGAGGCTTTGCGACTAGGGGCAATTCTGGGGTGCCGGAGTAGAGCAGGATAAGAGGGCAGCCACGGCTTCCTGCCTCTCTGGTCTTTATCATGCTCCCCAGAATTGGGGCGGGGGGCCTCTTCAGGGCTTTTCTTCAGTGTTGCAGAGGCATTGCAAGCGTGTACCAACGACGGAACACTTTCTTCCGTCGTCGGCACGCCTTGGGAACGCCGAAAAAACAAGAAAGCAAACTCCTCTCAACACAGTCACTACGACAGAACCTATGCCCTGTGTGCCCTGTCAAGGGCCTCGCGCACAACCTTGTGTCTTTTCGAGTGCATCGCCGGACAACGCGCGTTTTGCTTGACGCGGCCCGCGCCCAAGCGTTATACTAAAAGTACATTCAGCAAAGCTTGTAAGACAAGAAGGACAGATTACACCATGGCGAATCCTTTTGACAGTGTCCGGCAGACGTTTCATTTTGATGGGGGCAAGGCGGGCGAAATATACTCGCTGCCGCAATTGGAGGCGGACGGTGTCGGCCCGCTTTCCACGCTGCCCGTGTCCATCCGCATTGTTCTGGAGTCGGTGCTGCGCAACTGCGACGGCAAGCGGGTGCTGGAAGAAAACGTGCGGCAGCTGGCGAACTGGCAGGCCCAAAGCGAGCGCACGGACGAGATTCCGTTTGTGGTGGCGCGCATTGTCTTGCAGGACTTTACGGGCGTGCCCCTCCTGGTGGACCTGGCGACGATGCGCTCCGCGGCCCAGCGCATGGGGCGCGATGCGGCCATCATTGAACCCCTCGTGCCGGTGGATTTGGTGGTGGATCACTCCGTGCAGGTGGACTTTGCGGAAACCAGCGACGCGCTGCAGCGCAACATGGAGATGGAGTTTAAGCGCAACCGTGCCCGCTACCAGTTTCTGAAATGGGGCACGCAGGCATTCAACGGGTTCAGCGTCGTGCCTCCCGGCATTGGGATTGTCCATCAGGTTAATTTGGAGTATCTGGCGAAGGGCGTGCTGGAAAAAGAGGGCGTTTACTATCCCGATACGTTGGTGGGCACGGATTCGCACACGACCATGATTAACGGCCTGGGCATCGTGGGCTGGGGCGTCGGGGGCATTGAAGCCGAAGCGGGCATGCTGGGCCAGCCGGTGTACTTTTTGACGCCGGACGTGGTGGGCGTCCACCTCAAGGGCGCGCTGCGTCCGGGCGTGACGGCCACCGACCTGGTGCTCAATATCACGGAGCTTTTGCGCAAGACCAAAGTGGTCGGCAAGTTTGTGGAGTTTCACGGCGAGGGCGCGGCCTCGCTTGGCCTGACCGACCGGGCGACAATCGCCAACATGGCCCCGGAGTACGGCGCGACGATGGGCTTTTTCCCCGTGGACGAGGAAAGCTGCCGCTACCTGGCCGCTACGGGGCGGACGGACGAGCAGGTGGACGCGTTCCGTCAGTACTTTAGGGCGCAGGGCTTGTTCGGCATGCCCCGCGCGGGCGAGATCAAATACACGCAGACGGTCGAGCTGGACCTGGCGAGTGTCGCGCCCTCGGTCGCCGGGCCGAAGCGCCCGCAGGACCGCATTGACCTGTCGGAGATCAAGACCAAGTTTGACGAGTTGCTGCAAAGCCCCACGGCCTACAACAAGACACTGGCCGAGCTGAACAAAAAGTTTGTCGTGCTGACGGGCCGCGCGGGCAACGACAAGATGTACGAGGCCCCGATCAGCGGCGGCGGCGAGCAGGACCCGGATACGGCTCCCGACCCAACCAATATCCCGCACGAAGGCGTCCACGACACCAGCACGGACACCGAAGTGGAGATGATGCAGAACCGTCCCACGCCGGACCGCATTGAAGACGTCAGCGCGGAAGACTTCCCCCGCGCCCGCGTGGACCTGCATCATGGCGACGTGGTGATTGCGGCCATCACGAGCTGCACCAATACGGCCAACCCAAGTTTAATGCTCGCGGCGGGGCTGGTGGCAAAGAAAGCGGTCGCGCGCGGCCTGAACGTGCCCGCCGCGGTCAAGACCAGCCTTGCCCCCGGCTCGCGTGTCGTGACGGAGTATCTCAACAAAACCGGCCTGAGCGAGTATTTGGACGCGCTGGGGTTCCAAACGGTCGGCTACGGATGCACGACCTGTATCGGCAATTCCGGCCCGCTGGAGCCGCATTTGGAAGAAGTGGTCACGCGCAATGATTTGGTGGTCGCCAGCGTCCTGTCGGGCAACCGCAACTTTGAGGCGCGCGTGCACCAGAATGTCAAAGCGAACTTCCTGATGTCCCCGCCTCTGGTTGTCGCATTTGCGCTGGCGGGCCGCGTCAACATTGACATGGCGAACGAGCCGCTGGGGCAGGACGCGCAGGGGCACGACGTGTTCCTCAAAGACCTGTGGCCGACGACGGAAGAGATCGGGGAAGTGCTGCAAGCCGCCAACGACCCCGAAACCTACCGGCGTTTGTACCGGGACTTTGCCGACCAGAACCCGCTGTGGCAGGACGTGCCGACTTCCACGGGCAAAGTGTACGATTGGGACGAGCAGTCCACGTACATTCAGGAGCCGCCGTACTTTGACCGCTTCGGCATGGAGCCGGGCACGGCCAAAGACGTGAAAGGCGCACGCGCCCTCGCCATCTTCGGCGACAGCGTCACGACGGATCATATCAGCCCTGCCGGGGCCATCAAGCCGTCGTCGCCTGCGGGCTTGTACCTGCAGGAGAAAGGCGTTGCCGTGGAAGACTTCAACTCCTACGGCTCGCGCCGGGGCAACGACCGCGTGATGATGCGCGGCACGTTCGCCAACGTCCGCATCAAAAACCTGATGGTGCCCGGTATTGAAGGTGGCGTCACAAGCTACCAGCCCGGCAACGACGTGATGAGCATCTACGATGCCAGCATCAAATATCAAGCCTCCAACGTGCCGCTGATGATCTTCGCGGGCCAGGAGTACGGGACAGGCTCCAGCCGCGACTGGGCCGCGAAGGGCACGCGCTTGCTGGGCGTCAAGGCCGTCATCGCGCAGTCGTTTGAGCGCATCCACCGCTCTAATTTGGTCGGCATGGGCGTTCTGCCCCTGCAATTCAAAGAGGGCGAAAGCGCGCAGCATTTGGGCCTGGACGGGTCGGAGACGTTTGACCTCATCGGCCTGGAAGCCGGCATCCAGCCCCGCCTAGACGTGACCCTCGTCATTCATCGCTACATCGGCGGCGACGAGGAAGTGCCGGTCACCCTGCGGATTGACACGCCGATTGAAGTGGACTACTTCCTGCACGGCGGCATTCTGCCCTATGTGCTGCGCCAGCTGATTGAAGAAGACATGGTCAGCCAGACCGCCTTGCTGCTAGACCAGATGCAGCCGCGCGTCCTCGCCGAGTAATCTGTCTGTCTCGCTAAAACGTCAGCCCTGCCAACCGGCAGGGCTGTTTAGGTGTTTGAGGCGAATGCACTCACGGACTTGGTGGAGGAAGGAATTGATGCCGGGCATGAAGAAACTCCAAATGGCGGGCAGGCGTATGCGGATAACCCGCGCAGGTTTGGGTATTAACCAATGGTGCTAGTTTTAACTGTCAATAACAGCAGCAACCTGTTTGCGGGCCAGGGAAACTTAGAAGAACTTATCACTTCCGCCCGTGATGCATACATAGGATCGGGTTTCGGAAACCTCTACTCAACACCATCTAGCAATAACGCTGAACAGCGTTACTACGAAACTAGCACCATTGGTTATTATACCGCAGGAACGGATGGCAACGCTGCAAAGTCCGGCTGAGATGGGACGAGCGGTATTTGCCGTAACCATTCGTCTGTTATGCCGCGCTTATGCGGCATAGTAACAAGTTATGCTGCTCTGCGTGAGGCTTCGTTGTAACGCAGAAGGAGTGAAGCCAATTGGAACCTGACGAACCTTCGGTCTACTACAAATGGGCGCTTCACGAGTTTCTGGCCGATGGTTCGCTATTCATGCGAACGTCGGTCTACCGACCATCATCCCATAGTTCAGGCAAGTTTAGTGTCGCCCCTGATGACCCAGACTTTGGGTTCTGGGTGTGGCTCGTCACCGAGAGGAAACCGATGCAACTCATCGGCGAGAAAGAGTATGCGTCAGTTCACGGAGACCAGCTAGAGGCACTGCGCCAAGAGTATCGCAACCGTTCTACCGGAGCAGCATAACAACTCGCTGCACCTGACGCCATCTGCCGCGTGTTGCAGGTGCTAGGCGGCGGGCTTGCTTGGCAGGCGTCGCAGGTGAGCGGGGCCGTTATGTCGCAGCAGGCAGACTTTGTCCGCTTGTCCTCTGCGCGGTGCGGCTGACAACATAACTGCCCGTTGCAGCCGCGCGGCGATGCAGGGCGCGCTTGGCGAAAGCCCCTGCGCGCGAGGCTGAACTTCACCGTTAGACCGCTCTGAGCAGCACATAACGCGAGAGGCTCATGAGCCAAATTATCTGCTCACATATCGAATACAAACAGGTCAAATACTCCTACTTCGGCAGGGTATATCTTGAGCGTGACTACAACTTTTTCGCGTTGCTTGGCAGTGGTCCGTTGATGAACGATATTCATCCCCTGTTTGCGTTACGTGGGATGCCATCCGATACAAATATCTTAACTGGCGTCGCGTTTTATCTACTCGTTAGGGATCACGAGACTGACCGAGAGAGGCACATTTCTAGGAGAGAAGCAGAACAGTGGGTCAAACGCGGTGATGCACAGTGGGTTGGCACAAATCATATCACCGATCCAGATTATTTCAATCCGTCGTGGTTATCCACCGATGAGTTGGAGCAGGTTTATGAGGAATACCAAAAGCTCAGTTCGCCAGGGCTATTGTCGGTTGAGGCTACTTTAGCAGCCATGCGTTTGTTGCCGGAAGCGCGGCTGGTTTACTGGTTCGGCAACTAGGGCAGGAGCGGAACCCTCTAACGCGAGCGGTCTAACACTGCGCTGCACCGATGCGGGCAGGCCGCCCCGGTCTTCAGACCGGTGGTTGAAGCCCGCCTCCACGCACCCGCTTGGGTGGATGAACACAGACTCGCGGGTGACAGGGTATAACGTAAGCGAGGAGCAGACTATGACGACGAAAGAACGTATCCAGGCGGAACTCGAACACTTGAGCGAAGACGACATGGCCGAACTGTTGCGGGTCATCCAAAGCCGTGGTCAGAGGGGCACGGGCCGCAAGCCGGGCCTGATGAGCAGACTTCGGCAGGTGCAGATCGATGCCCCTGCGGATTTCGCGGCTAACCTGGATCAGTACGCGAGTAGGGAGAAGAGCCTTGGCGGTCAAGCAGACGTTTCCTGACACGCTGTTCGTGATCGCGCTCATCAACCGGCGCGACCAGTATCACGAGCAAGCCGATGAGATGGCTTCCCTATACGACGGCCAGCCCTTGATAACGACTGACGCAATTCTGCTGGAGATCGGCAACGCGATGGCGCGGGCGTTCAAGCCGGAGGCCGTCCAGGTCATCGAGGATTTGCTCATGTCCGAGGATGTCCAGGTGGTGCGGCTCACGCCCAAACTGTTCGAGCGGGCTTTCGCCCTCTACAAGTCCCGCCCAGATAAGGAGTGGGGGTTGGTGGACTGCATCTCATTCGTGGTGATGCAGGACGCGGGCGCGACCAATGCCCTGACGTTTGACCGGCACTTCGAGCAGGCGGGCTTTCAAGCGCTGATGCGGGATCAGACCTCGGCCTAAAGGTTTTGCAAACCTCTCCCGTACCGGGTCAGTGGAGTTTGCCCTGAGTGACTCGCCTGTCTCTGTCAGCAGAGCGTCTGTCGGCCTGACTCGTATCACCACGCCAGCAATCGAACATGCGCTGCACCTGACGCCATACTGCCCATTCTTGCACAGCTTCGCAGGGCTTCACTTGCACAGGCTAGCGGGGGGCATAGGTGAACTTTGCCGTTACCCTCGCCATTGATGCCATGACCGACAGGAACCCGGACGCTCCCCCCAACAGCGTCACGCGCCTCTTCCCATGCCTGGGCGAAATCGGCACCACCCAGGAGATTATTGCTTTCCTCTCGCGTATCGGCGATCCGTGACTAATGGTGACGTCTGATTGACGTGAACGTCCGCGAGCCTTCGCAACTAGATTTAGTCACTACCAACAAACGCAACACGATCTAAAACGCTAGGGAGCCTGTCGCGAAGCCATTAGATGCGACCTATCTTCTCTTCCCATTTCCTGCCTGCTCATGCTATACTTCTGCTGGGAGGCTCACACCATGAGTGAACTGGCACAACCGACACCGCAGTCTGTGACGGGCGAACAGACTGACTACGAGACGGCGATGGAACAGGTGATGGCGGAGGTCAGCCGCCTGAACGTCCTGATGCAGCAGGACCGGGCCGACATCGAGCGGCTCCGGGGAGAGGCGTGGGAGCTGAGGGCCGAGACTCGCGCCCTGCTCGCCGGGATGGGGGCGCGGCTCTGATCCATGTGGAAACAGCTCCTCGACCTGGGGAAACAGATCGTCTCCCTGACCCGAAAGACTCAGCAGCACGAGACGGACATCAAGGAACTGCGACAGGAGATGAAGGAGGTGCGCCAAGAGTTGCGGGCGCTGACGCTGGCCGTCCAGCAGATGCAGTCCGAGGTGCGCCACGACCGAGACATGGCGGCTCGCGACCGTGAAAACTTGATCCTGCGCCTGGAGAACTACCTGCTGCGCCAGAACCGGGGGCTACCTCCGGGCACGATCGAGGGCGAGCCGCAGTCAGAAGAATGAGAACGACGACCCAGTTATTCAGCGGCCCAACACGCGCTGCGCCGATGCGGGCAGGCCGCCCCGGTCTTCAGAGCGGTGGTTGAAGCCCGCCTCCACTCGCCTGCTCAGACGGGTGGCCTCATGCACGCATGTGAGGCCGCATCGCTCTCACACACCTTTCTTGTCTCACACACCTTTCTTGTACTGACGCTGTGTGCCATACTTGGGCATGAAGAAACCCAACAGGCGCCCCCGTGACAAACACCTTCCGCCTCCGTGACAAACAACTTCATGACAAGCCGCCCGTACAGGCTCCTCGTTACTGGACGGGAGTACATACCACGCACAAACTGCGCAACCACTTAGTTCTCGTGCCCAAGTACCGTAAACGCGTTCTGCGCGGGGACGTCGCCGCCCGTTTGGAGACGCTGCTACGGCAAGCCTGCGACATCAACGGGTGGGAGGCGGAAGAACTCGCAATCCAGCCCGACCACGCCCATCTCTTGCTCCAGGCTCAGCCGCGCTTCAGCGTGGCGCAGATTATGTGGCGCAGATTATGAGGACGCTCAAGGGGGGTACGAGCCGGGTGCTAAGGGCTGAGTTCCCCGGTCTAGAGGAGCATCTGTGGGGTGAGAGTTTCTGGGCGGATGGCTACTTTGGGGCAACAGTAGGCGTGGTGGAGGGCAGTGTTGTGACGGCTTACATCCAGAACCAGCGGGGGTAGCGATGGGAGTAGAAGAACAAAGAAGCGGAAGGAACCTTTCACTTATATAATCTGTTGGAGGCTCCGGGCTTAAGCCCGGAGTGATTCACCCGACGCCAGCAACCGCCTTTGCTTGTGCTTGGCCTTATGCTTGCATGGCTGCTGTCGCGGTAAGCTTGGCCGTTGGGGCGCATCGCGACTGCTTGCACTTTGGCGGAAGCAGGGGTAAACTCTTCTTATGAACACCCACCCCATGATTACACTGGAATCCGGCAAACGTGGCGGTAAACCCTGTATCCGGGGGATGCGCATTACGGTCTATGATGTTCTGTCCTATCTCGCCGTAGGAATGACCCCACAAGAAATCTTAGCAGACTTTCCCTACCTCACGGAGCAGGATATTCTGGCCTCTCTCAGCTACGCGGCAGACCGGGAACAGCGGACATTGATAGTTCAGGCTTGAATAGCATCAGCGTGAAACTAGGCATCATAACCCACTCTCCTCAGATATTCGTAAGCAAAGGCTATTTGTAGGCAATTGCAGAGTTGGGGTAAACTGTGGCTATGAAGACCGTTACAGACAAACAAGCACAAATGGACTTATCACTCTTGATGGAGCAGGCCGCGGTTTCCCATGAGCCGGTTCAGATCAATGGAGCAAAGGCGAGTGTTGTTCTCGTTGCCGAGGAGGACTGGCGCTCGATTGAGGAGACATTGTATCTGCTGTCAATACCAGGGATGCGGGAGTCCCTACGAGAGGGGATGCAAACGCCGCTGGAGCAGTGTTCTTCGGAGCTGCCTTGGTGAGCGAAGACCTGACCGCAGAAGCAATTTCTGATGGCCCTGCCTGGCAGATAGTTTTCACGCGGCAGGCGCAAAAGGACGCTCGCAATTTGGCTTCGGCAGGTTTGCGTACAAAAGTGGAAAACTTGTTGGCGGTTTTGCGCCGCAATCCGTTCCAAACCCCTCCGCCTTACGAGAAACTCGTGGGAGATTTGGCGGGGACTTATTCTCGTCGCATCAATATCCAGCATCGGTGAGTTTATGAAGTAGACAAGACCGTCGGCGTGAAGGTACTCAGAATGTGGACACATTACGAATAGTCCTGTGCCGGAAGTCAGGCAAGAGAGCAGCCTCACATCGCGCTGCGCCGAGGCGAGCAATCCGCCCTTCCTGCTTCCCACCGAGCGGAGGGGCTAGTTTGTTGCAAGCGCGCCCGAAACCGGGCATAATAGCCCCATACGCTTATGAAACAAATCCTTGCCGCGATGGACATCGGCACAAACTCCGTGCGGCTTGCAGTCGTGCAGGTGGGGCCAAACCATACCTGGACGACCCTGGCGAACCAGAAACAGGTGGTGCGCCTGGGCGAAGGCGAGTTTGAGGCCGAAGGCAAGAAGCGCAAAAAGGGCGATGACCAGGTTCGCGCCTCGCGGTTGACTGAAGCGGCCATCGCGCGCGGCGCTCTGGTATGCGCCCGGTTCGCCGAAGTTGCCCGCGGCTTCGGGGCGCAGGAAATCATCGCCCTGGCAACCGCCGCCGTGCGCGAAGCCGAAAACCGCGAGGAGTTTGTAGAGCGGGTGCGCGACCTCGCCGACCTGGACGTGCGCGTCATCTCCGGCCAGGAAGAAGCGCGCCTGATCTATCTGGGCGTGTCCAGCGGCGTGGACATTCCGCCGGGCCAGCGGGCGCTGTTTATGGACATTGGCGGGGGCAGCACGGAACTGATTGTCGGCGATGGGCAGGAGCATGTTTTCCTGGACAGCCTGCGCAACGGGGCCATCCGTTTAACGGCGGAGTTTGTGCCGGACCCCAAGAAGCCTATCCCGCCGGCTGTCTGGGCGCAGATGCAGAAGCAGGTGCGCTCCATGCTCGCGCCCGCCGCGCGGGCCATCGCCAAAGCAGGGTTTTCGGCCATGTACGGGTCGTCGGGCACGGCGCAGAACGTTGCCGAGATCGCCGCGCACCTAGGTCCGGCCCCGTTCCCCACCTCGTTTCGCAACTACGCTCTGACCCTGGAAGGCGCGCAAAACGTGATGCGCCGCCTGTGCGCCCTGCCGATTGAGCAGCGCCGCCGCATGCCCGGCATCAACCCTGAGCGCGCCGACATTATTATCGGCGGCGGGTGCATTTTGCAGACGGTCATGGAGACAGTCGGGGCGACATCGCTGCGCATCAGCGACCGCGGCCTGCGCGAAGGCATTTTGATTGACCGCCTGCGCCGTGACGACGTGCCTGCGCCCCTTGCTGTCGCCCCGGCTTCTTCCGCTGCACCCGGCAAAAAGAAAGCGAACACGTCCCAAAAGCCGGACGCTGCCGGGGGGGAAGCATCTTCGGCGCGCAGGCGCTCCATCCGGCAGCTGATGGAAGCGACCCATGTGGACGAAGCCCACGCCGCACACATTGTGCGCCTGGCATTGTCGCTGTTTGACCAATGGAAAACACTCGGCCTGCACGTCTACGGGCGAGCGCGCGAACTTTTAGAATACGCCGCGCTGCTGCACGATGCCGGGTTTTTCGTGTCCCACACCGACCATCAGCAGCATTCGTACTATTTGATACGCCACTCGGAACTGCTGGGCTTCAACGACCGTGAGGTGGAGATTATCGCAAGTTTGGCCCTGTACCATCGCAAAGCCCTGCCGCGCAAAAAGCACGCCCACTTTGCGGGGCTGGACGGCAAAACGCAGCGCCTGATCCAGGTGCTTTCCTGCGCTCTGCGTTTGGCGGAAGCGCTGGATCGCAGTCACCTGATGCTGGTGCAGTCGGCGACCTGCGAAACTCAGGGCAGCCCCAGCCGCATGACCCTGACCCTGCACGCGACTGCCGATGCGCAATTGGAAGTGTGGGCGGCTGAGGCGCAGGCACCGGCGTTTGAGAAGACATTCGGCCTGCCCTTAGAAGTCCAAGTGGCCCCGCTCGTTCAGGGTGTGTCCAGCTTCGCTCGGTTCGGCATTGCCGGTGTCCCGTGAATTGAAGCCATTGCCAGAATATTCCAAAGGCGCTGCATAAGCGTATTCAAGGCGTGTTAAGCGCGTACCGACGACGGAACGTTTTCTTCCGTCGTCGGTACGCCGTTGCTCACTTGCAGAAAAGGCGGGAGAACACCGGGGAAACACGGAGGCAAGACCGAGCCGAAATGGACACTCCTCTCGTTCAGGGGGAACAAACCGCGCGCCCCCTGCGTTCTTAACCCTAACAGAAGCTGAACCAAGTCTGAAAAGAGAAACCCCATGACCTTTCGCAAACCCGCCCGTACCGCGCTTGTCGCCGCCGCCACTTTGGGCATCAGCGCCGCCGCCTACAGTGTCGTCCGTGCCGCACAGAACGCCCCCGTGCCCGCAGTCGGCCAGCCCGCCCCCGCCTACGCCCTGCCCGACCAGGACGGCAAAACGCACACCTCGGCGCAGGACAAAGGGCATGTCACGCTGCTGGCGTTTTACCCCGCCGACTTCACCGGCGGCTGCACCCGCGAAGCCCATGCATTGACCACAGCGGCCCCGGATTTAACCAAGATGGGCGTCAAAGTGTATGGCGTCAGCGTGCAGGATTCCAAGTCGCACAAGTCGTTCTGCACCCAGGAAGGCATCACTTATACGCTGCTGGCCGACACGCAAAAGAAGGCGGCCAAAGCCTATGGCGTCTTCATTCCCGGCGCGAATATTGCCGGCCGCGTCACGTTCATTATTGGCAAAGACGGCAAAGTCGCCTATGTGGACAACGCCGTGGACAGCCATGTTGCCACCTGCGGAGCCGATTGGACGTCCTGGCTTAAGGCGCACCCCGCCGTGATGGGCGCCAAAAGCGCCGACTTACCGACAGGTTCGCCCGCCGCACCGGCAGTGACATTGGCGTCTTTCAAGACAGGCACGCCTGCTGTGGCGACAGTGGGGCAGGCAGCGCCTGTGTTTGCGCTGCCCAATGTCGCTACGGGAGCGCAGACATCGCTCACAACGCTGAGCGCGGGCAAAAAGGCCACTGTCCTGCTGTTCATCTCCACGCGCTGTCCTGTTTCCAATGCCTACGACGCGCGCATGAGCGCGCTAGCAAAGACTTATGCTCAGAAGGGCATCACGTTTGTCGGCGTGAATGCCAACACCACCGAGGCAACAGCCGAAGTGGCATCCCATGCCAAAGCGCATTTTCCATTCCCTGTGCTTAAAGACGCCAATGACGCGGTCGCCGATCTGTACAACGCCCATGTCACCCCGGAAGCGTATGTGATTGACAGCCGCGGCGTGCTGGTGTATCATGGACGCATTGACAACAGCATGGAACTCGGCGACGTGAAGACGCATGACCTGGCCTTCGCCCTGGATAATATCGCCGCAGGCCGCGCCGTGCCCACAAAGCAGTCAGCCGCGTTTGGCTGCTCCATCAAGCGGGGCAGCTAAGATGCGTCTTGGGCTGCCCATCGCTTGTGCGCTGCTGGCCCTGAGCACGACAGCCCGCGCCGCTGTGACAGTAAAGCCTGTCACTGCGCCTGCTCTCAAAGCGGCCCTTGCGGCCCACAAAGGCCATATAGTTGTGCTGAACTTCTGGGCGACGTGGTGTGACGGCTGCGTGCAGGAGTTCCCTGATTTGGTCGCCGTGGGCAAAGCGTACCACGCGCGCGGCGTTGACCTGGTGACGGTGTCCGCCGACACGGCACGCAGTGTGGGGACGAAAGTTGTTCCATTTCTTGCCGAGCAGGGTGTCAGTGGGACACAGTACCTGCAAAGCCCCGGCGACATTGATGCGTTCGCGATGGCCTTCGACCCGCAATGGCAGCCTGCCGCGTACCCCAGCACCTATATCTATAATCGGCAGGGGAAGCTGGTGAAAGTGCTGCGCACGGCAACGTCGCGCGCCAAGCTGGAAGCCATCCTTAAGCCATTGCTCTAATCACCCGAAACAAAAGAAAGCCCCCGGCTCCTGGAGCCGGGGGCTTTCTTTTGCACTATTCTAGTCTACGCGCCCAAACAGCAGGGCCGCATTGATGCCGCCGAAGCCGAACGAGTTGGACAGCACATAATCCACGCGCCGATGCAGCCCTTCCGTGCCCTGAATATAGCCCAGGTCGCAGGCGGGGTCGGGGGTGTTTAAGTTGAGGGTGGGGGGCAGCCAATTGTCACGCAGGGCCAGCAGGCTGATGGCGGCCTCCCACGCGCCTGTGGCTCCCAGCGCGTGCCCGTGGAAGCCTTTGGTGCCGGAGATGGGAACGCCGTAGGCGGCATCGCCCAGCGCCATCTTGAGCGCCTGGGTTTCCGTGCTGTCGTTGAGCGCGGTGCTCGACCCGTGCGCGTTGACATAGCCGATTTGGGCGGGGGCAACATGGCCCCGCTCCAGGCACAGGGACAGGCAGCGGGCGGCCTGCACGCCGTCGGGCCGGGGCTGGGTCATGTGGAAGCCGTCGTTGGTGCTCGCGTGCGACACAATTTCTCCGTAGATGCTTGCTCCGCGCGCTTGCGCGTGCTCCAGGGTTTCCAGCGTCAGCATCGCCGCGCCCTCGGCCATTACAAACCCGTCCCGTCCCACGTCAAAGGGGCGCGATGCCGTCTGCGGGTCGCTGTTGCGCTGGCTCATGGCCCGGATCAGCGCAAAGGCCCCAAAGCACAACGGCGAGAGGGGAGCCTCCGACCCGCCTGCCAGGATCACGTCGGCCTGGCCCAGTCGTATCAAATCTACGGCCCGCCCAATCGCGATGGGGCTTGCGGCACACGAGTCGCCGTTTGCCGTGGCCGGGCCGGTGACACCCATCTCAATGGCGACATTGCATGACCCGGCCCCATTAAACACGGACAGCGCGAGCATGGGATTGACGCCGCGCGGCCCCTGCGCCATAAACGCCGGGTATTGCTCCTCGGCGAACCCGACCCCGCCCAGTGCCGTGCCCAGGCAGACCCCGACCCGGTCGCGGTCTTCCGTCCGCAGGTCCAGCTGCGCATCGGCCAGGGACATCTTGGCCGCCGCGACCGCAAACTGGGAGAACTTGTCTAGGCGCTTGAGCTTTTTGCCGTCCAGATACGGGGCAGGGTCAAAGCCGCGCACCTGCGCGGCAATGTGTGTGACAAAGGGGGACGGGTCAAACGCATCCAAAGCCGACACGGCGGACTTGCCGCTCCGCAGGCCCGCCCGCAGGCCGTCCACGCCGATGCCGATGGGTGAGATAATGCCGATGCCGGTGACGACCACGCGCAGTGCGGGTTGATGGTTCACGAGGTTGTTCTTTCTTGGGCGAGGCCCGCTTCGGCGATCTGCTTGATGGTTGCCAGTGTTCGGCCCGCGATACTCTGCACAAAGCCGCGTCCTACCAGGTCACGCGCGAACCAGCCGTTGAGCACGGGCAAGGGATACGTGAGGTCATGCCCGATACTCACCTGCACGCCCTGCCCCGATGGGTCGGGCACCAAGGTCCAAACCACCCACATGCCCTGCGCAATCCCCACCAGATGCTTGAAGTAAATCTTGCGCTCCGCGCGGTCGCAAATCTGCACGCTCTGCCACTTCACTGGGTACTTCATGCCCCCCAGTGGAAAGCCGTCGCGCGCAGCCGCCATCTCTACCACCTTGCGTGTGCCGTCGGTGTTCTGATCCAGCACGCGCACAAAGCGGTAGTGGGGCAGGATGTCCGGCCAGCGCTGGATGTCGGCGGCCAGGGTGAAGATGCGCTCAATTGGAGCGTTGATGGTGATGGTGTTTTCTGTGTGCATAGACGGGCTAGGAGAATGCGCGGGAGAGGGCCGGCGGCAGAAACAAGTCATGCGGATGACCCATGTCGCCGATGGCCCGCAGGAGTGTCTGGGTAAGAGACGGCGACCGGCGCAATGCTGTTCCCGCCAGGGCCAGCAAAGCCGGGGAATGCACCACGCGCTGCACGGCGTCACACAGTTGGTAGCGCGGCCCCAGCTCGCGGGCGCGGGCGGCATCGTAGCTTCGCAGGCCGGATTGACTGACATCGCCGCTTTGCAGGGCTGCCTTGATCGCCTGCGCCGCCAGTTCAGCCCCGCGCAGGGCGAAAAAGACCCCTTCGCCGGTGAACGGGTGAATAAAGGTCGCCGCATCGCCCGCCAGCAGCGCCCCGTCGCCGGTCGCGCGCGTGGTGTGGTGTCCGAAGCATGGAACCGAAAGCAGGGGGCCAATGGGAACTGCGCCTTGCCATGTCTCATACACACGCGGGAATGACAGGCGCAGGCGCTCGGCAAAGTATTCTTCGCGGCGGCCCGCCATCTGCGCGGCCTCGGACAGCGGCACGACCAGGTTGACGTTGCGCGTGCGGTCAGGCCCGCACCGCGTCCCGACCCCGCAGCAGGCATGCGTGCCATCCGAGGGCAGGTGCATGGTGACCGCGCCGGGTTCACCTTCGTCCTCATCAAGATACTGAAAATGCCCGACCAGGGCGATGTGCTGGAGCCGCGGCAGCGGGCGCACCACGCCCAGAGTGCGAGCCAGCAGCGAGCGCGTGCCGTCCGCGCCCACCGTCACGCGCGCGCGGCAATCCCATTCATCCCCGCGCTTGTCACGCACATGGACGCCCTGGATGCGCCCGTCGCGCTGCAAAACACTGCGCACGGAGACCTCTTCGCACACGTTCACTCCCGCAACACGGGCCGCATTGCGCAGAACCGTGTCGGTGACTGTGCGCGGGCACGCCAAAGCGTTGGTTTCGCCGCCGAAGGCGCGTCCGTTGTGGGGAACAACCGTCTCGCGGTTGATTTGCGCTGCCCCCTGCGCCTGCATCTGCGGCAGGACACCCAATGTGTCGCGCAGCAATGCCACCGCGCCCGGCGTCAGGTATTCTCCGCATGGTTTGGGGCGCGGGGCCGCGTCCCGGTCAAACAGGACTACTTCGCAGCCCGCACGGGCCAAAAACAGCGCGGCTGCGGCCCCTGCCGGGCCGCCGCCGATTACTGCCACATCGCACGTTGTCTTGCTCACGCACACTTGCCGATCTAGGGACGCGCCCCACTTCTTACATACCCATTCTCAGCGCGATTCGTTCTCGCGCTCAGGGCGTTTGGTTTTTGCGCTGGACTAATGCCATGCGAAAATACCAGTGATTGCGCACGCGCACGTTCTGCGCGCCGCTTTGGGTCACCATCTTCTCGTACTCGCGTGGCGTGAATGCCCGGCGGACACTGGCCGGCGCGTCGTGCCGGGTGAAGGGATGCGCGCCGATCACGCTTGCCCCCAGATGGATGACCCCCAGCGTCACCCGGTCGCGCCGCAGGTCGCTCACCACAAAGCCGCGCGTGGTGAGACTGTCTATCGCCCGCAGCGCTTGGACAGAGCCGTCAAAGCCCAGGTGATGAAAAGCCAGGGCACACAGGGCGATGTCAAACGAGCGCGGGGCGAACGGCAGCCGCAATGCGTCCGCCTGCACCAGGGCTGTTTCGGGGGATGATTGGCGCGCCAGCCGCAGCATGGCGCCCAGATTGTCCACGCCGACAATTGTTAAGGGCAGGCCGCGCTTTTTGCCCCACGCGTGCAGGGCGCGGGGAATATCCGCCGAACCCGTCGCGATGTCCAGAATACGGACAGGCGTGCCGGGGGCAGCATCGCGGAGCAGGCGCGCGACATGGCGCAAAACAATCTGTGTCCCGCCGAACAAGCGGTTGGTGCGCGCGACATCAGCCATTGACCGCGCAATGTCGTGGAACGGCTGGCCGGGATTGTCAATGTCTTCGGGTTCGTCTGTGCGCGCAAGCGTGTTCCAGGCGCCGTCAAGCCACGACATGCAGGGCCTCAGTGACCGCCTGGGCTGTCTGAGCCAGGGCTTCGCCCGTATGGGCCGTGCTGACAAAGGCGGCTTCAAACTGCGATGGTGCAAAGTACACGCCGCGCGCCAGCAGCGCCCGGAAGAACGCGCCGTAGCGGGCCGTGTCGCTGGTCTTGGCGGTCGTGAAGTCCACCACTTTGGTGTCCGTAAAGAAGAGGGTCATCATGGAACCCAGCCGGTTGATGCGGTGCGGGATGCCCAGAAAGCGCGCCGTTTCCTTGGCAATGTGCGCCAATGCGTGCATCTTGTGGTGCAGGTCGGCGTACAGCGTGTCCTTCTGCTCTTCCAGCAGGGTCATCTGCGCCAGCCCCGCCGCCACTGCGAGGGGGTTGCCCGACAGCGTCCCGGCCTGGTACACCGGCCCGACCGGCGAAACCATGTCCATGATGTCGGCCCGGCCTCCATACGCCGCTAGGGGCAGGCCGCCCCCGATAATCTTGCCGAGACACGTCAGGTCGGGCGTCACTTGCAGCAATGCCTGCGCCCCACCGAACGCCACCCGAAAGCCCGAAATCACCTCGTCAAACAGCAGCAGCGCGCCGTCCGCCTGGGTCAATTCGCGCAGGGCATGCAGAAACGCGGGCCGGGGCGTCACCACGCCCATGTTGCCCGCCACGGGTTCCAGCATCACGCACGCCACTTCGCCGGGGTGCGCCCGCATGGCGGCCACAAATGCATCGGCGTCGTTGTAGGGCAGCGTCAGCGTGTCCTGCGTCAAAGCCGGAGGCACGCCCGCCGAGTCCGGCAGGCCGAATGTCGTCAGGCCCGAACCGGCTTTGGCGAGAAAGCCGTCGGAGTGCCCATGATAACACCCCTCAAACTTGATGATTTTGCTGCGCCCCGTGTAGCCCCGCGCCACCCGAACCGCGCTCATCACGGCTTCTGTCCCGCTGGAAACCAAGCGCACCTTGTCAATGCCCGGCACGGCCTGGACAATCTTCCGCGCGAGATGCAGCTCGGCTTCCGTGCTTGCCCCAAACGAAGTCCCCTTTTGCGCCGCGAGTGTGACCGCCTGCACGATAGATGGCGGGGCGTGCCCAAAAAGCAATGGCCCCCACGACATCACATGGTCCACATAGCGGCAGCCATCCACGTCAAAGATATACGGCCCCTCGCCGCGCTCCATAAACAGCGGGTCGCCGCCCACGCTCTTAAACGCCCGCACCGGAGAATTGACGCCGCCGGGAATATACTGCTGGGCTTCGGCAAACAGGGCGGCGGAGCGCGGATGGGCCGATGTCATACTCATGCACCAAGTATACCCAGCATGAGCGTTCTTGCGGCAAGATAATAGGCAGGCCATGCTGGGATGGCCCTCACCCCTCAGCCCCGGCATGGGAAGAAAGCCCTCACCCCCCAGCCCCCTTTCCCTCCCTTCCAGGCCCGCCAATGCGGCCCTCCGGGCACGCCAGTGCGTGAGCGGGCGAGGGGGACAGGCGCGGGGGACAGGCGCGGGGTAACAGGGTGAGGGCTTCTTCCTTTGCACCGCCATTGCCTCCCCGTTCCGCCCTCATTGCAAAGGCGTACCAACGATGGAAGGATTTGTTCCGTCGTTGGTACGCCGTTGATCCGCCGCGGGAATGCCGACACGACGCCGATGCAGCACACAGGCAAGCGGCGCACGAATCAAGCCGCGCGGGGGGCGAGTATCAGGGGAAGAATGCCTGGTGGCGGAGAAGTTGGGCGGAAGACACGGCAAGCAGGCGCGCTCAACAAAACCCTGGCGAGGCTGGCTGCCGGAGGGGGTTCAGCGCAAAAAGCGCGCCCCCGACTCCAAAGGCCGGAGGCACGCTTTGGGCTGCATTGAGAAAGCGAAACGAACCTTGCAGGGAAGCGGAAGGACGCTAATGCCCATCATGGATCGGGGGGGAGCCGACAACAGGCGCGGCGGGCCTGCGAATATGCGCAGGCTTTCGCCGGGACGGATGGTGTCTGCGCCGCCGATGATGCGAGCGCGCGGATACGCCTGCCTGACGAGTCCGAGTCCGGCAGGCAGGTACGGCACATCGCGCGCCGGGAGAAAGGGTGGACGAGGGCGTGACAGGGGGGGGCGTGCGCCGGGTGCGGCCTTCAGCGCGGGAGCGAAGACAGACCCACCGGCCCTGAACAGGGCGGTAAACCGACGAATGTGCGGGGTGGCGGCGGGGCGCGGTCTGCGCGGTTTGCGGGCAAAGACCGAGAAGCATGCCAAGCAGCAGCGCGGCGCGGCCAAGCGGTTTCCTGTGGGGAAGGAAGGAGGGGAAACAGAGACGTGTCATGGCAATGTCGTCCTTTCAGGGGTCAAAACAGCAAAGGAATAGAAAAAACGAACCGTGCCTGTGGCAGGCAAACACCTATCCGGCACGGCTTATTGCAGCCCCCATTCGCCCGAATGTCAATCGGGGCTGTCCATTTCCAAAGCATAGGCGACGGCGGCTTCTGCGGGCATGGCCTGTCCCTGCTCCCAGCAGAACGCGCAGCCGCCGGGCGGCAGCAGGGCCTGCGCCTGTGCCAGCATCAGATCAAACTGGGCCTGGTCGGCGGGCGGCTGCGGGATGCCCAGGGCGTCGTAAAGGGACGCGCATGCCCCCAAAAGGCGCACTGCACGCTGGGGCGCATGCTGGATCAGGGCGAGCGCGGCAAGGCTGTCCAGCGCGGACGCGATGCCGTTGCGGTTGCCCATCCTGTCAAACAGCACGAGGCTTTCGCGCAGGGCGTGCCCTGCGCCCGCCGTGTCCCCCTGCGCCAGGGCGACACTCGCCAGGTTGCCCAGGGCGCATGCGATGCCGTCATCGGTTTGCAGGGCGCGCATGGCGTCCAGCGACTCTTCCACCAGGGCGCGGGCTGCCGGGTACTCGCCCAGGCGGTAATGCGCCTGCCCCAGGGACACCAGGCTGTAGGCGGCATTGAGCGTGTCGCCCATCTCGCGAGAAAGGGAAACTCCCTCGGCAAACAAGTCGCGGGCGCGCTCAAACTGGGCCGCGGTGAGGGCGAGGCTGCCCAGCCCCGAAAGGGACGTTGCCATCCGCTGCCGGTCGCCCAATGCCCGGCAGATCGCCAGCCCGCGCTCCAAAAACCCCTGGGCGCTTTGGTAGTCGCCCAGCTGACGCGCCAAAATCCCTGCCGCCCGAAACACATCCGCCCGCTGGGAAGTTTCGGGGCTGCCTTCGGTGTGGGCGAGGGCCGCGGCGGCGCGTGTCAGGCCCTCGCGGTAAAAGCCGCGCCGGACCCAAAAAGGGCGCAGGGCGGCGGCGAGCGACAGCGCATCCTGCCCGCATTCCAGGTCGTCCAGGCACGCATCCTGCGCGGCCCGCAGGTTGTCGTGGTCGGCCTGGAGCGTGTCCAGCCACTGCGCCTGATGGGGGCCGAAGAGATGGGTGTCGGCCTGCTCGGCAAGAGCAAGGAAACAGCGCCGATGGCGGGCGCGCAGGTCGTCCGCCTCGTTTGTTTCGTCCAGCCGGTCGCGGCTGTACTGGCGCACCGTTTCCAGCAAACGATAGCGTGTCCGGCCCCGGCTTTGTTCGGTCAGCACAAGCGACTTGCCGACCAGCTCGGACAGCAGATCAAGGGTGTCGGCATCTTCGCCGTCCGGCGCGCACACCGACTCGGCGGCCTGCACGGTCCAGCCGCCGGAAAACACGGACAGCCGACGCAGCAAGCGCCGCTCGCTGTCGTCCAACAAGTTGTAAGACCAATCAATCAGGGCGCGCAGGGTCTGCTGGCGAGGCAGGGCCGTGCGGCTGCCTCCGGTCAGGAGCCGAAAACGGTTGTCCAGACGGTCGTTGATTTCCTCCACAGTCAGCGCGCCGACACGGGCCGCGCCCAGCTCAATCGCCAGGGGAATGCCGTCCAAACGCGTGCATATCTCGGCCACAGCGGAAGCATTGGCCGGGGTGACATGAAAGTCCGGCTGCTGCAGCATCGCTCGGTCCACAAACAGGCGCGCGCACTCGGACTGCGCAAGGCTTTCCACAGTCGCGCGCGCGCCCAGGGGCAGCGACAGGGGCGGGATGGGGTAGACCTGTTCGCCGCCCACGTGCAATGCCTCGCGGCTGCTCGCCAGTATCCGCACCTGAGGGCATTGACCCAGCAAAAGATCGGCAAGCGCGGCGCAGGCCGCCCTGACGTGCTCGCAGTTGTCTAAGATCAGCAGCAGGCGCTGAGACGACAAGGCCTGGGCCAGCGACTGCGAAACAGACACATCCCCTTCTTCGGGGACATGCAGGACGCGCGCGACTTCCTGCGCCACCAGGCCGCCTTCGGCCAGGGGGGCCAGCTCGACCAGCCACACACCGTCGGGGTATTGATCCAGCAAGTCTGCGGCCACCTGCATCGCCAAACGTGATTTGCCCGCGCCGCCCGCCCCCAGCAGCGTGAGAAGACGCGTTTGGGACAGCAAATTCTTGACTTCCCCGACCTCTTTCTCGCGCCCGATAAAGCTGGTGATGGGCTGGGGCAGGTTGTTCGGCAAAGTGTCCAGCGAGCGCAGGGGCGGGAAGCTGTCTGGAAGGTCGGGGTGTACAAGCTGGTACAAAGGCTGCGGCTGTGCCAGGTCGCGCAGGCGCACTCGCCCCAGCCCACGCAAAGAAGCATTGGCGGGCAGGCAGCCTTGTGTCAGCGCCTGGGCGGCTTCGGAAACGAGCACCTGCCCGCCATGCCCGGCTGCCAGCATGCGGGCAAGGCGATTCAGCGCGAGGCCGTAATAATCCTGGCTGCGCTGCTCCGCCGCCCCGCTGTGCAGCCCCATGCGAACTTGGATGCGGGCATCCGGGTGCCAGGGTTCCGCGCACAGGGTCTGCTGCGCTGCCAGGGCCGCCGCAAGGCCGTCCGAAGCCGCGGCAAAGACAGCGTAGAACGCATCCCCGACTGTCTTGAAGACCTGTCCCTGGTGCTGGGGAAGAAGCGCGTGGAGCAAAGCATCATGGCGCGCAAGAGCTAGGCTCATCAGCGCAGGCTGCTCCTGCCAAAGCCGCGTGCTGCCGACAATGTCCGTGAACAGCAGGGTGACTGTGCCGCTGGGCAGGGCGTGCCCTAGCCCTTCGCCTTTGGACAGGGAAAAGTGGTCGCGCGGCGGCAGGGAGCGCGGCGAGGCGGCAGCAAGCGGGGAGGGAGCATCGTGAGCGTCGGACATGGGTGCGGCAGGCGGCAGGGCGGACAGCGCAGCGTCCGCCCTGCCATTTGGGCGCATCCGGCGCGCGTGCTGCCTTTGCAGAGAGTACAGCACCTGAGCGCTGCCCGCGAGCAGGCCGATGCCGGTCGCCGCAATCCCTATCAAAGCCGCCGCAGTCATGGGAGAAGTTTACCACGCACAGGGCGTGTTCTCCTCATGGCGGCGGCGGCTTTTTAACTGTGCCCGGCCCGGTCAGACTTGTTCCACAATGCCCAGGCCCGCTTCTATCAGCGCGGACACTTTGGCCTGCGAGTCCGCTTCGGCATATACCCGCACAACCGGCTCCGTGCCCGATGCCCTGAGCAGAAGCCAGGCGTCTTTATCAAACTCAAACTTGGTGCCGTCCATGCGGTCAATACTGCGCACGGGCAGGCCGCCGACTTCTGCGGGATTGTCCTGCTTGAGAGACTGGATAATGGCGGGCATCTTGGCGAGCGTCGTGTGCACATCCACGCGCTGGTATTCGTGCGGCCCGAACTCGGCCATCAATTCGGCGATCTGCTCGTCTATGCGCTTTTTGCGGGCGGCCATCGCCTCCAATATCAAGAGGGACATCAGCGGCCCGTCGCGTTCGGGGATGTAGCCCAGCACGCCGATGCCGCCGGACTCTTCGCCGCCGATCAGGACTGCTTCCTTCAGCATCCATTCGCAAATGTTCTTAAACCCGATGGGGACAACGTGCAGGGTCAGGCCGTATTTGGCGCACAGCTTATCGATCAGCGTGGTTGTCGAGACTGTCTTGACCACGCTGCCTCGCTGTCCTTTGTCCTCGAACAAGTGGCGCAAAGTGACTGCGAAGATGCGGTGGCTGTCCACAAATCTGCCCTGCGCATCCATCGCCCCGACCCGGTCGGCGTCCCCGTCCACGCACAGGCCGACATCGGCGCGCTGGGCCAGCACGGCATCGCGCAATGCGCCCATGTTCTGCGCAATTGGCTCTGGGTTGATGCCGCCAAAGACCGGGTTGCGGTCGCCGCGTATCTCGGTCACGTTCACACCCGCCCCGCGCAGGATGTCCTCTAGGTAGCCGCTGCCGCTGCCGTGCATCGGGTCGGACACAGCCTTGAAGCCGCCGCGCGCGATCTGTTCCAAGTCCACCATGCCGCGCAAGCCATCAAAGTAGGCCGGGCGCAAATCGCGCCGCTCCACCTGGTCTTCCGTTTCTGCGGGCACGTCAACAGTCAGCTGCCCAGTGTTCACCATCTTGGCGAGTTCTTTTTCTACTTCCGCCACGTCTTCGGGGCGCGCGGAGCCTCCGTAGCCCATTTTGATTTTCAACCCATTGAACTGGGGCGGGTTGTGCGACGCGGTAATCATAATCCCGCCCTTGGCGCCAAACTTGTGGGCGTTGTACGAGATCGCGGGCGACGAGCACGACCCCTGCGACAGCACGGCTTTGAGGCCGGACGCGGCGGCCACTTTAGCCGCTTCCAGGCCGAAGAACTCGGACTGGGAGCGGTTGTCGTAGCCGATAAACACCAAAGGCTCGCCAGGCACATCAGGACGCTTAAAGAAGTTCACCACCGCCTGCGCGACCAGGCGCACATTGGCCCCGGTAAAGTCATCGGCGATAATGCCCCGCCAGCCGTCCGTGCCGAACTTGATTGAGGGTTTTTGCTCCGCCATAGATGTTTCGTTTCCTTTGGGGTGTGTGCACCACGCATAACAACCCCCCTTCGGCGCCGGCGGAAGAGGGGAGGGAAATGCATAAAAGCGTGCGCTGTTACTGCGGCAGTGTTTGCAGAGCCTGCCAGGCAAGATGCACCGATACCACGGACTCGGCACCCAGGTTGCGGCTGATGCCGTGCTCATGCAGGGCATCAGCGACCGCGCCCGTTTTTGGGTCGTAGATCGGCAGGCCGTGCCAGTTTTCGCCCAGGTACCAGCCGAATGCCGCCCGTGCGGCTTCGGCGTAGTGCGCTTCGCCGGTGACATTCGCGGCCAGGGCGCAGCATTCCACCAGGGCGCCCGCATCCACCGGCTGCTGGTCCCATTGATAAGGTTTGGCCTCGCCACGCTGAAACCACCCGGCATTCGCCATGCGGGCGTTGCCGATTGGGGAATAATTGCCCCGCGTGTCGCGCGTGACACGGAGCAGAAAGTCCAGGCTTTGCATGGCGATTTGGCGGTAGCGCGCTTCCTCCGGGAACACTTGCGAAGCGGCGAACAGGGCCATCGGCAGGCGGGCATTGCAGTAGGTCATGTGGTTTTCATACCACTGCCAGTTGCTGCCCGCAGTCGCCTCAAAAGCATCGGCGAGGGCATCGGCCAATGTCTTGAACCGGGCGTCGTCCAGGCGCGACAGGCGCAAACCCAGCACGACAAACGCCTTGGCGCGCAGCCAGTCGGCTTGCAGGGTGTCGATCTGCGCAAGCGAGCCGTGCAGCAGTCGCTGCGCCGTGCGGCGCGGAGCGAAAGGGGCATCTGTGGCATGGGCCGCGCCCAGGCCCCAAAGTGTCCGTCCAAACGAATCATCGCTGCCGATGCTGTCCAGCCACTGGCCTTCCGTGTCGCAGAAGTTGTGGTAGCGTCCGGCCTGCGGCCCCTCGGTGACGGCGGCGTCCCGAATGAACCGAAAGCACGTGCCTCCCAGACGCTGCATAAAGCCTGCATCGCGGCCCTGCTGCCAGTAGCCCAGCGCGACAATTAATCCGCGCGCTTCATCGTCAATGGAATAGCCATGCCGAGGGTCAGGGTTTTCACCTGCGCTGTGCTGCCAGATACCGATCTCGGTCAGCATGGTATCCAGGTGATCTAGACGCAGCGGGGACAGGTATTCGTCGCGCAAAGCAAGCGGCGGGGCGTCGCTGCCGGGCCGAGCAAGCGTTTCAATCGGCATATCGATTTTCTCCTCAAGGGTAAACAGTGGCGCGCGAACTTTGGGACTTCACGCACTGCCCGGAAGGGGCCGAGCTGAAACCGGCGGCGGCGCCATTGGCTCGCCCTCGCGCATCAGTTCGCTGAGGCCGGGAATGGCGACCGTGTCCATCGCCGCACGGTGGTTGACCCAGCGCTCGTTCAGCGTTTCCGTGAACAGGCGCGTGTATTGCAGGCCGACACTCTGCCACGTCATGGAGCGTCCGTATTCGTATGCCCGTTTGCGTGTCCGTTCAAACAGGCCATGATCGTCCAGAACAGTCTGGATGGTCTGAGACAGCGCAGGGACATCCCGGAACGGGTACAAAAATCCGCGCCCCTCGGCGAGCAGCTCTTCCGCGTACAAATAAGGCGTGGAAACGATCACTTTCCCGGTCGCCATCGCATAGGCTACTGTGCCGGACGTGATTTGATAGGGGTTCGCGTAATAGGGCGTAATGTAAATATCGCTCGCCAAAAGATAGGCGATCAGTTCCGGCAGGCTGAGATACTTGTCTACAAAACGGATATTGTCGGCCAGCCCCAGCGCATCGGCCTGGGCGACCAGGCTTTCGCGATACCATTCGCCTTCTTTGCGCTTGATGACAGGATGGGTCTGCCCCAGAATCAGATAAAGCGCTTCGGGGTGCCGCTCCACCACGGCAGGCATGGCGGCAATCGCATCTTCAATTCCTTTGTTGGGCGAGATCAGCCCAAACGTAGACAGCACGGTGCGCCCGTGCAGGCCGAACCTGCGCTTGGCCGCCTTTTCGGCATGGAACGGGGCATTGGGCGCGCCATGCGGCACAAAGTGAATCTTTTTGCGGCTGATGCCATACGACGTTTGCAGCAGCTCCACCGCCTTGTGCGCCATGACCACAAAGCCCGCAACATGCTTTTCCAGCTCTTTCAGAATGCGCTTTTGCGGCTCCGAAGGATTGGGCAGAACCGTATGCAGCGTCACCAAAACCGGCATGGTGGCGGCGCGGGCCAGCTCAATGATATATTCGCCGTGGTCGCCGCCATAAATCCCATATTCGTGCTGAATAGACAGCAGAGATACCTGCTTTTCAGCCAGAATGCGCGCGGCGGCTTTGTAGTCGTCTTTGTCTTCTTTTTCAATGGTGTAAACGACTTTGCTGTCGGGGTGACGGCCCTGGGGCTTCTCGTCGTCCACGGCCAGCACAATGCTGCGCCAGCCGGACAAGTCGGTCGCATTGACCATGTCCAGGGTAAACGTCGCAATGCCGCATTCTTTGGGGGGATAAGTCCCGACATAAGCAACCGTATGCCGCTTGGCAAGCTTGGGATAAACGCTCATGGGTGTTGCAGCCTCCAAATTGAAACCGACACGGGGCCAGCCGCGCAGCGCGCAGCGGCAGATCGCTTTTCCGGGAACTTCGGCATCGGGGGAAAAGCAATCCCGGCGGCGAAAGCAAAGAGGTCTCGCCGGAAAGACCGGACAAACAGCGCGCGGGCACAGACCGCGCAGAAGAAAATAAAACGCGACGGAACTGTATCCATCTTGTTACCTGAGATGCTTTAATAATACCACAATTTTGGGACTTCCAAAACCGTGCCTGCCCGCTTCAGGCCTTGAAGCGCGCTGCCTGCTCGCTTTTCTGGGCACTGCAAAGGCGTCTCATAGGCACGCCAACGGCGTCCCATAGGCACGCCAACGGCATTGCGACGACGGAACAAACTGTTCCGTCGTCGGTACGCGCTGGGCACGCCGTGGAAACGCCTGAGCGACACTTTTGCGTCTCGGTTTCACCAGGGAAAGCCGGGCATGAAGGCACGCCGGGCGAACTCTGGGCGGTGGAATGCCGGGGGCGCGACAGATCGCCTGGAAAACGAGAACACGGCGAGAAAGGCTAAAAGTTACGGGGCGGGGCTGGGGTGTGCGAGGAAGACGAAACGCCGCCGCGCCCGACCGTGTGCTGGATGCCGCTGAGCGAGTCATTGCTGAAAACAAAAAGCAAAACGACCAGCAAAATCAAGGCGGCGACGATCACAGCCGTGCGGACGGCCTGGGCGCGGGCCTGGGGTGGGGGAACAGCCTGCACCGGCTCCTCGGAGGCGCCGGCGGAAGACGAATCGGGAATGCTGGTGCCCACTTTGTTGAACTGCATGCCGCCGCCGAGAAATGTTTCTTTGTCCGGCGGCACACGGGAAGAGGGTCGCTGATTTGCCATAACTCCATCATACCGCAGACGCCGCGCAAAACAACCCGTGGGGCGGCAAAAAAATCAGCCCTTGCGGCAATCTGCAAAGGCGAGGATTCGTGAAACATTTCTGGGATTTTATTGTCTCTTAGTATGGAACAATGAAATGTGCCGTATACTGGAGTCGCGGCCTGCATTGATTGTTCGCAGACTTGTCTGTTTGTCACGCGCGTGAAAGGTTTTAAGTACGGTATGAACTGGCACTTCCGGCTTCGCAATCGTCCGCTGCCCCCCTCTCCCGATCAAGACAACTGCGCCCATATTCGCCCCCTGCTGTCGCTGATGAGCGACGGCATGGCATCGGCCAAAGAAGCCAGGGAAGCCGAGGCGCATCTGCAAACCTGCGGCGACTGCCGCCAGGCCCTGTTGTGGATCAACGCGACGCGCCAGGCGATTGTGGCGCGCCCGGTCGTGCTGCCGCCCGCCGACATGCGCGCCCGCATCGCCTGTGCCATCGCCGCCTCAGCGGAAACTGCCGTGCCCGCTGTTCCTATCGCCATGCCGTCCGTGCGCCGTGTGTTTACGCTGCGTCCCGCGTATGCCGCTGCCGCATCGGTCGCCGTAGCAGGCGCATTTTTGGGGCATTATCTGCTGACTTCGGGCCGTGCGCCGGGCACTGAGAAGCCTATCCTTCCCATTCGCTCGGCGTCCTCAGGACAGGGAAAGACCAATGCCGCGCCTTCCGCCAAGACAGGCCATGCAGTCGTCCCGACGCTTCCGGGTTCGCGCAGGCAGCCCCTTGTCGCTGTGCTTGCGCCTTCCGGCGAATCCGCGCGGCAGACCACGGCGAACAGTTCTCCTGCACGGCAGACGCACCCACTGTTTGCTTCCGGGCGAACCCTGTCAGCAGGCGTGCCCAGAACTCCCACATCGCCTGGGCCTGACATCAAGACCCCTGTTTTGCAAGTCGCGTCGGGGCCGCGCCGCCTCGCCCCGCCCGCGCCTGCCGCCGCCGAGCGCCATCCTGACCTCCTTGCCGTGCGCCCCGCTCCCAAGTCGCCCCCCGGTGTTCGCACTCACGCCCCCGGCGACAGGCCGCAGCTCGCAACCCTGCCTGCATCGTCCGCCGAGACGCACGCCGCGCCTGCCCCGTTTGCGGTCACCAGCCCGCCCGCCCCGGCTCCCGCGCCTGTTCAGGCGCCTGTGGTGGCCCGCCTGCCCGATACATCGCCCGCCCCGCCCCGCGCCCCATCCGGGGATGGGCTGGGCAGCGTCCGCACATCGGTGGCAAGCTACAGCCATGAGGGGTACGCCCGCCGTCTGTCTATGGCGAACGGGGTGCACCTGCGCCAGAACTTTGTGCAGATTTCCGCCGTGTGGACCCCGACCAGCCTGAGCCAGACCACGGCGACCCGCCGAACCGCTGTGGCTGCTTTCCGTCCTGCTTCGGCGCAGGCCGCTCCGCAGACGGCTACGATCACGCCTGTCTCGGAATTGACATCCTCCAACCAGCGCCGCAGCGAGCGCGACAAGCAGTGGTCGGATACGCCCACAAGCGGCGGCGCTTAGCGGGACTGGCTCCTGGGTAATACCAAAGCCCGGCGCGGAGTGAACCAAAGAGTTTCGGATGCGTCGTTTGGCTCGCGCCCGGTGTACGGCTCAGCCGGCAGCCCACTTATGCAAGGAACTTCCATGTTTTCTTTATCCCAATCCCGGACACGGCACGGCTTTACGCTGATAGAACTGCTCGTCGTCATCGCCATTATCGCGATTCTCGCCGCCATCCTCTTCCCCGTATTCGCGAAGGCACGGGAAAAGGCCCGCCAGATTTCCTGCCTTAACAACGTCAAGCAGCTCGCTTTGGGGTTTATTCAATACCAATCGGACAACGATGGGGTTGAGCCGGGCGCAACCGACGGCACGGGGGGCATCAGCAAAACAGGGGGCTGGATGTACTACAACGCCTACGCCGATACAACATACCAATCCAAGTTTGACGTGACACTCGGCTCAATCTACGGCTATGTGAAAAGTCAAGGCGTTTACGTCTGCCCTGATGACAGCGTCGGGTCTGGCAATGGGCAAGCCGGTAGGCCCGGCAATTCGTATTCCATCAACGGGTGTGTTGTTGCGGCCACCGCCGATACATCCAATGGCGGCTATACTCGGCATGGCAAAAGCGAAAGCGTATTTGACAATCCATCCAGCATCATGCTGCTCGGCGAAGAAGCGGCAAATGTCGCTAACTACGACACCGGCTCCTCCAATGACGCCTATTTCTATCCCAACAAAGCGGACACCACCAAGCATGACTTCGTTTCCACGCGCCATTCGGGCGGCTCCAACATCGTCTTTTTAGATGGTCATGCCAAATGGATGATTGATCCCAACACCAAGTTTTATGTCCTCACGACCGGCGACCCCACCGCGACGCCGGCTAGTTACATGGCAGGCACGACGAAATGCCCTGGCGATCAGTGATTGTTTGTTCCGCCTGTTCCACTGCGCGCGCCGCCTGCCACCCCCTGGGGGGCAGTTGAGGCGCGCGTTTTTGCGCCGGGAACCCGCTCCGCGCTTGCCGGTGTTGAAACACTCGGACAGCAAAGCCATGACTATCTATTTACGCCGCCGGGCATCGTTCTCGGCGGGCTACACGCAGCCTCCGCCCGGCGAATCCGGCGGCGGGCATAACTTTGTGTGCGAGCTTGCCGTGGGCGGCCAAATCGACCCTGTCACCGGTATGGTGGTCAATATCAAAGATGTGGATGCCGTCTTGAAGTCGCGCGCCCTAGCTGCTTTGGACGGCAAAACATTAGACCGGCACGTTCCCTATTTTCGCGACGCCCCGCCGACATTGGAGAACCTCGCGCGCTTTCTGTGGGCCGAATGCGCCCCCGCCCTCGCCGCGCAAAGCCCGCTCCACCGGCTGACGCTGTGGGCGACGCCGTTGTGGTGGGTGCAACTGGCCCGCGCGCTGCCGTCTTCCATCTCTGCTCAAGCCCCCGAAGGACACCCTATGCTTTTCGTCACCCGCGCGTATGAGTTTGCCGCCTCCCATCGTCTGCATTCCCCCCAGCTTTCGGATGCCGACAATCTTGCGCTGTTCGGTAAGTGCAACTGGCCCAATGGACACGGCCACAACTACGAAGTGGAAGTAACCTTGGGCGGCGAGCCGAATGCGCACACAGGGCAAATCCTGTCCCTGGAGGCGCTGGATACCCTGGTGGACGAGGAAATCCTGAAGCCGTTTGACCACCGCTTCCTGAATGCCGACGTGCCGGAGTTCGCCCAGCTCACCCCGACATCGGAGAACCTGACCCGCGTGATTTGGGACAAGCTTGCGCGGCGCATCGGGGACGGCGCACTGGGAACAGCGCATTTGCGCAAAGTCGTTGTCCGTGAAACCGCCCGCAACTTCTTTGAATATATGGGCGAGTAGGCGCGCTGCCGCTGCCGCCGCCCAACACTTCTACAAGGACATCAAAGTATTGTCAGTCATACCTCAGCCCGAACTCAGCAGCCTGGAAGCGCTGCCGCCCCGCGAAGCCGTGACGGAAACAACTCTTTCTCCCACTCCAAGCCAGCCGCAAATAGAAGAGCATTACCGCGGCATTCTCTCGTTTGCGGGCGAAGACCCGGCCCGCGAAGGCCTGCTGCGCACCCCGCACCGCGCCGCTGAAGCCCTGAAGTTTCTGACGCAGGGATATGCTCAGGACGTGCAGACACTCTTGAATGGGGCGATCTTCCACGAAGACTATGACGACATGGTGGTGGTGCGGGACATTGAGTTTTACTCGCTCTGCGAGCACCACCTGCTGCCGTTCTTCGGAAAGGCGCATGTGGCTTACATCCCCAATGGGCGCATCGTGGGCCTGAGCAAAATCCCGCGTTTGGTGGACATGTTTTCGCGCCGCTTGCAGGTGCAGGAGCGCCTGACTATTCAGATTGCCGAAGCCCTGGAAGAAGCTTTGCAGCCGCAGGGCGTTGCGGTCGTGCTGGAAGGCTCGCATATGTGCATGCTGATGCGCGGCGTGCAGAAGCAGCAGGCCGTCATGGTCACGTCGCATGTGAAGGGCGTTTTCCGCACAGACCGGGCGACACGGCAGGAGTTTATGGCGCTGGTCAAGGGTGACGGCAGGGGATAAGTCCCTGCGCGCTCTGTGCCCAATCAAAGAAGAAGCCCGGTGCGGAGTGTCCGCACCGGGCTTCTTTTGGGTTAGGGGCGGGGATGCAGAGGGTTGCCCGCCTCGGCGGCGAGCAGGGCAGCGTAGCGGGCTTGGATTGCCGGGGCGCCGCTTTCCTGAAGCTGGTGGGCTAAAATCACGCTTTTTGCCAGGCGCACAAAGCGGACAACGCGGGCGGTTTGTTCTTCCTGCGCTTCCGTGTCTTTGTGCGCAATGCGCAGCCGAAACTGCGCGTAGGCGACAAGGAGACGCCGTGGGCCTTCCAAATTGAGCTGCTGAGACAGGGCATCCAGGGCGGCACGCTGGGCGGGCGATGCCCACGACTGCGTGTCGGCATAGGAGGCTTGCAATACCGCGCTGTCTGCGGCCCCGCCCACGTAGCGGCGCAAAAACACATCGCTGGTGCAGACCGGCGTATCAATGGACACGTCATGGATGAGGGCGTAGGCGAACGCTTCGTTCATGCCGACCTGCCCGTCGTGATTGAAGTCCGCGCCGCCCACGGCTTTCCCCAGACGGCTCGTCCCGCTCAGCGCGGCGAAAAAGTACGACGTGAAATCGTGGTAGTCGGCCTCGTTGACTTCCGACGTGCAGCCTGCCGCTTCGCGATTGGGGACACTTGCGAAAAAGCCGCACAGGTCCAGGTTGATGGGCGGCCCCTGCGGGTCGCCGTTCTGGAACAGCAAGCTGCCGAACGCCCCGGAAAAGCACTGCACCATGACAACCGTGACCGGCGTATGGGCGGGCAGCGTGCGCAAATCGGCGGCGAGTTGTTTGACAGACAGCCCCTGACTGCCCCACAAGTCATAGTCGTTGTTGTCATAACTGGTCGCGCCGGGGCTGCCATGCCCCGTAAAATACAGCAGCATCGGCCCGCTGCCCGCCTGCGCAAGCCCCTGGAACGTGCGCTCAAACGACGCCGGACGGGATGCGCCGTCTACGTGCTGGAGCACGGTAGCCCGGTAGCGGTCATGGCCCTGCGGGTCGGAATACAGCACAATGCGGCTGCGCGGATTGCCGTCGGCGAACAGCGTCCGCACGCGCGCCCCGCCCGGCAGCAGGTGCCGGACATAGCGCACATTGCTTTCAATCGCGACCTGGTTGTAGCTGCGCTCCGGCCCGCCCCCGACAATCAACGCGCGCAGGGGAAGGGGCGCGATCGGCTTCGCCCCCGTCTTGGGCATACGCACAAGCACGAGCGGCAGCAGAAGGCAAAGCAGGACGGCAATGAAACGAGAAAAGCGCGTGTGCATAAAAAGTTTGGTCTAAATGGGCAAGGGGCTTGACGGCGCGGCGCGGCCTCAAAACGCCTGCCGCGCCGTCTTTGTTATACCCGATACCGCCCCGGACTTTTGGGCGTGTTGGCTGCGGATCCGCCCCGGTGTCGCAAAGGCATCGTAAGAGCTTTGCCCCGGCAGTGCAAGCCATGAGCGACGACGGAAGAAATTGTTCCGTCGTTGGTACAGGCTTGGCAAGCCGCAGGAACGCCAGAACAAGGCTTGAACAGCGCGTTTAATGCGCGTGAGGGGCGACGAGGAAAAAGGCGATGTAGGAACAAGTCATTGTGTAAACACTTTCACTGATGCGCCTCCGTCTGCCAATCGGCCACAAAGCCCCGTGCTTGCTCCAGCGTCACGCCCAGTTCCGCCAGGATACGGGCTGCCAGGCCATCTTCGGCACGGATCAGCCCCAGCAGCAAATGTTCGGAGCCAATGTGCCTGTGGCTCAGTCGTGTCGCCTCCTGCTGAGCGTAGTCAAGCACGTTCCTGCTGCGCGGTGTCAGGATCAGGTTCAGGGCCTCGTCATGGCCTGGCCTACGGGGAACTTGCCTCTCTATATCCTCCACGACGCGCGCCAGCGACACGTTCATCTTCTCCGCCAGGATGCGCGCCCCCGCGCAGTCCGCCTCTCGTACTAGCCCCAGCAGCAGGTGTTCGGTTGAAATGCAATTGTCGTTGAGGCTGATTGCCTCCTTTTGGGCTTGAATGACGATCTGGCGCACCCGTTCCGTAAAGGATGCCCAGTCTCCTTTTTTCGGCTCATCGGCCATATGGAACACAGCAGACAAGGAACCAAGGTCATCCTTACGCACCAAGTGGGAAACGCCCGCCGTGTAGCAGGCCGTCGCCAGCAGCGCGTTCTCTTCCTGAGAGTGCAGCAGCGTAATTGGAATGTTGATCGTCTCCGCGTAGGCTTTGCAGAACAATACGTATTCCAGTCCTGAACGACCGCCCACGGTTTCGTCTACCACGAGCGCATCATAGCCCGCGAGGATGTCGCGCAGCGGAAGTTGGTCGGCGCGGAAGTCGGGCAAATCGCGGGGTGAGAGTACTTGGGGCGAGAAGCCGCCGCCGCGCAGGGCATCCGAGATGCCATTGAGTAGGTCGGGCGTCAAATCGGTGTGGAGGATGGCCGCAGGGTGCGGCGCAAGTGTGGTTGGTGTGTTGTCGGTCATGTCTGTTTTCGTGGTATCCATTGTCGTGGTATCCATAGTAGGTTCGTATCCTTTCATCTCGGCGGCGAGGTGCCGCCGTCCGCGATGGAGCCACACCCTTATACTGCCTTCGCTCACCACCCCCGTAGGTCCGCTCATTGCAGCGGCAATCTCCCGTACAGAGCGTCCTTCTAGATGGAAGAGGCGGACTGCCCATGCCTGCGGGCCTGGCATCCGCCGCAGGGCCTGCTGGATGTCCAATCGTAAGAGCGTTGAGGCTGTATCCTCGGACTGATAGTCAAGGTCGTTTTCGCGCAGCGGGGCAGTAGTCCGCCCGTGCGCGATCCGTCTGGCTTCGCGGCGCACGATGCTCAGCATCCAGGCAATGACATGTTCGGGTTGGCGTAGGTCGCCAATGTGCAAGCAGACTTGCAGCAGGGCGGCGGCTACAGCATCCTGCGCGTCTTCGTAGTGGCCTAGCTCCGCGTGGGCTTGGGCGAACAAGCGTGTGCGTGTGCGCTCCACCAGTGCGGCGACAGCATCGGGGTCACCGCCACGTGCTTTGAGGGCGAGCGCATACTCGCTGGTAAGTGGTTCCATCATTAAGGGAGAGGGGGCGGCAACAGAAAATGTTACACGTATCCGCTGTGAATGCGGGGTGAGAAAACAGCAGCGACCTGTCGCCTGTGTCCCCGAGCTTGGGGTGGGGGGGTTGGTCAGTTTCTATACGCACTCTACGCAACGCGCAATTAAAGCACTCAGTGGGCGTGGGAGGCGACGAGGAAAAAAGCGATGTAGTAGTAGGCCATCGGGGCGGCGAACAAGAGGCTGTCAATGCGGTCCAGGATGCCGCCATGCCCCGGCAGCAGGTCGCCGAAGTCGCGCAGGCCCAGGTCGCGCTTGAGGGCAGATTCGCAAAGGTCGCCGACCTGCCCGACGATGCCGCATAAGAGCGACAGCACAAAGGCGTGGAGCGGGGGGATGTGCAAAAACACGCCGAACGCTCCGCCCAGCAGCAGCGAGGCCAGCAGGCCGCCAACGGAGCCTTCCAGGGTCTTGTTGGGGCTGATTTCGGGCGCGAGCGGGGTGCGTCCAAAGCGGCGTCCGATAAACAGCGCGCCCACATCGGAAAGCCAAGTGCTGGTGGTGACATAAATCACCAGCCACTCGCCCACGGTCGTGCCCGCGATGGGGGGGCGCAAAACCTGCGAGTGGTCGGGCAGAAAGTCGGGCATGCCGCGCAGCAGGGTCAGGTAGGAAAACAGCCAGCCGACATAAACAGCGCCGAGCAGTGTGGTGCTGACGTTGGTAATGGGCTTGGGACGGCGCTTGACGAGTTCGGCAATCAGGCCGCTGATGACCAAAAAGACGAGCAGGCCAGGCAGGAACGGCTTAAAGCGCGCGCCGCTGTGTGTCCACGCGGCCAATTGGAAAGCGATGCAGGCAAGATAACCCAGAATATCTGTCGGCTCGCCGTCATGCTGACGCCGCACGGCCCGGTACAGTTCGCTCGCCCCCAGGATAGAGAACAAGGCAACGCCGAACGCGAACGGCAGGCCATTATAGGAGTTGATGAAAACGATGGCGATGTAAAGCGCCGCCCCGATCAAACCGCTGCCGACCCGCAGCACCATCGGGTGGGCGTTACGATACCACGCGGGCGGTGTAATTTTGATGGGCGTAGGTGTAATCATCAGCCGTATCCATATCGCAGGCGAGGGCGGGCGCGATGTCCAGCAAAATCTGTGCGCGGCAGTGCATGAGCGTCTCGGCCCGCGCGGTCAGAGCGGCGAGGGTCAAGCGGCGGGTCAGAAACTGGCCGACCAGGCGGGGGCCAAGCAGCTGCACCATGCCCCACTGGCTTTTGCGCGACTCAAAGGCGCGGGCGAAGAGGGCATGGTTGTCCAGCACCGAAGACGGGCGTAGCGCAAACAAGCCGCCCAATGTTGCCGGCCCGACATCGCGCAACTGGACAAACGTGGACGGCGGCGCACCAAGAAATGCCTTGTTGTAATCGTCTGCTCGGACAAGGCCCACTGTCACATCGGCGGCGGGATCGCAGCGGGCGCAAAAGCCCGCGATGTCGGCAGCGTCAATCAACGGCAGGTCGGACGTGCAGACCAGCGCAGGCGCGTTCAAGTCGTCCAGGGCGTCCAAGCCGCGCAGAATGTTCTTCGTTCCATGCGGGGCGGCAGGCAGCCAAAGGTCTACGCCAACGACGCAATCAGCGGCTTGCTGTGGGGCCACGCAGACAATGCGCCGGACATGGCCGCTCGCGCGCAGGGCCTCCACGACCAATTGCAGCGCGGGCGTTCGGGCCGGGCCAAACGGGGCTAATGCGCGGCAGGGCGTGCCGATCAGTTTGGCATACTCTGTGTCAATCGTGCCGCCTGCCGGGATAACGACATCGTACCGGGTCATAGCGGCCTCACGCGGCGGGCACTTTGACCGGCAGGGCGTGGCGCGTCAAAGTGACAGTGGCCGGGGTGCTGCCAATCACCTCGCCGTCAATCAGCAAGGGCTGGGGTGGGTCGGCATCTAAACTCACCCACGAGGCGCGCAGCATGGACACGGCAGGGTGGCCGACATGACGGCCCGCAAAGACCTGCGTGAGCTGATACAGCAGCGTTGCTTTGGACACGGCCCCCACCAGGCAGATGTCCAGCAGACCATCGTCCGCCTGCGCATTGGGCGCGATTTTCATGCCGCCGCCGGTTGTTTCCGTATTGCACAGGGAGACAAACATGGCCGAAGTTGTACGGGGAGCGCCATGGTCCAAAGTCAGGGTCAATTGAAACGGCTCAAAGGTGCGCAGGGTCAAAATCGCGCCCAGCACATACGCCGCCGCGCCCGAAAGAAAGCGGATGCCGGCATTGACGGTGCGGGCGGTGTGAGCGACATAGCCTGCCCCGCAGATCACCAAAAAGTGGCGCGGCGTGTCCATGCCGTGCCCTGTTACGGTGCCGATGTCCACGCGGCGCGTATCGCCCTGCGCGACAGCGCGGCAGGCCGTGTCCAGGTCGCCGTGCAGGCCCAGGGCGCGCGCGAAATCGTTGCCTGTGCCGAAGGGGATCAAGCCGAAAGTGGCCTGCGTACCGAGGATGCCGTTGACAACCTCATGGAGGGTGCCGTCGCCGCCGACCGCCACAACCAGGGGCGCGCCCGCCAATGCCGCCTCGCGGGCGAGGGCGCAGGCATGGCCGCGCGCGGTCGTATGCCGCCAGACGATGTCGGTCAGGCCGTATTGGCGCAGGCGCGTTTCAATCTCGCGCACCTGCTTTCCGGCGTGCCCGCGTCCTGCTGTCGGATTGACAATCAGAACAGCGGATGGGGCGGACGGATGGGGCGAAGTGGTCATAAAGAAAGAGTCGGGGTGAACGTAGCCAAGCGCATCTGCGCGATTATAACACAACGCGGGCAGGGACGCAAGAGGGGGCGGGGAAGCACTCAGGCAAGATGCTCGCCGATGCCGAGGGCTTTCAGGTCGTCGCGCGATTGCGGCGAGGCGGCCAGGGGGTGCATCTGGTGGACGACATCGCCCTCGGAGAGTCCCTGGCGCTCCATTGCCGCGCGGACAAAGGCGACCCGGTCTGGGGCCATCAGCAAATCCAGGGTGGAAATATCCAGAATGTCGGCCAGCGCGCCCAGGGCGGGCACGGTCTGGGCGATGTCGCTTTCGGCCCGCGCGCGCAGCAGTGTTTGGGCGTATTCCAGCTCGCGCATCGCCTGTTCCAGCGGCGCGCTCATCACCCGGTACTCGTTGACTTTCTCGGCTAGCCCGGCGCTCAGTTCATTGCCTGCCATGCGGTTGCCCTCCCCCAAATCCGTTGTGCCGTCAGTATAGCATATCGGGGGAGAATTGGGCAAAACATCGGCAGTGGGGCGGCGGTTGGAGAGTTTTGCGGGTATAATCAGGCAGTTCCTGCCATTGCCTTTGTTGCGCGCTTAGGAAGTCCTCCTCCCATGTCCATTCTTTCGCTGATGCCGTCGCGTCCCACCGACCCGCAGCCTGTGCGGGGCCTTTTGGCCCGCGTCTGGGCGTGGGCCGATAAGCCCGACTCCGCCGCCATGCACGGGCTGATCAGCGGCGCGGTGTGGTTCGTCGTCGGCACCATTCTGGGCTTGATTGCATCGCACGAGATGACCATGCCGGACTTGTTCGCGGGCATCTCGTGGCTGACCTGGAGCCGCATGCGGCCCGCGCATGTCAACACGGTCTTGTATGGCTTTCTGGCGACTTCGTACTGGGGGGCGTGGTACTTTATCCTGCCGCGCATCTTCAAGACGCCGCTGCAAACCAACCGCCATGCCAATATCCTCGTGTTCTTGTGGAACATTGGGGTCGGGCTGGGCATTGTCGCGCTTCTCGGCGGGGACACGCAGGGGCGTGAGTACACCGAGTATCCCTGGTACCTGGACTGGGTGGTGGAGTTCGCGCTGATCTTCAACGTGTACATTATCTTCAAGACCATGGCGATGCGGCGCGAGCCGCGCCTGTACGTTTCGGTCTGGTACATTGCGGGCACGGCGATCTGGATCGCCATGCTGTACGCCATCGGCAGTGTCATGTGGCACCCGTTCAGCACCTATCTGAGCGCGGACGGGCACTCGCACTTCTTGCTCAACACGGCGGCCACCAACAACTTGCCGGTGGGCGTCAACAATTTCCAGCGCTCCGGCAGCTATGTCGGCCTGGATGATGCGGTCTGGCACTGGTTTTACGCGCACAACGTTCTGGGCTTGCTGTTCACGACCGGCGGCGTGGGGATTATCTACTATCTCGTGCCCAAAATCTCCAAGCGTCCCCTGTACTCGCATACCATGTCTTTGATCGGGTTCTGGTCTATCGCCCTGCTGTACACCGAAACCGGGCAGCACCACCTTCTGCAGGCGCCGATCCCGAACTGGCTGAAAGTGGTCGCCATTATCGGGTCGGTCTCGCTCGTTGTTCCCGTCTTTACGTTTATCACCAATGTGATGATGACCATGCGCGGGGCTTGGGGAGATGCCCTCGTTAACATCCCGCTGCGCTATGTCGTGACCGGCACGTTGTTTTATGTCGCGGCCTCGTTTCAAGGCTCGGTGATGGCGCTGATGTCGGTCAACCGCTTTGTTCACTTCACGCAGTGGGTGATTGCGCACTCGCACCTCGCGCTTCTGGGCGGCTTCGGGTTTGTCGTGGCCGGCGCGATGTTTTATATGGTGCCGCAAATTGTGCGGCGCAAGCTGTGGAGCCGCAACCTGGCCGATGCGCAGTACTGGCTGATGCTGCTGGGGATTACCGGCTACTTTTGGGCGATTACGGCGGCGGGGCTGGCGCAGTCCAGCGCGTGGATTTCCCTCGGCCAGCAGGTCGTGCGGGCATACCCGGTCGTTAAGCCCTACTTTGTGATGCGCTCATGGTTTGGAGCCATGATCGTGATTGCCGCCATTATGATGATCGTCAATTTAATCATGACGCTGCGCACGCCTGCCCCCACTGCCGAAGACAAACGCCGCGACCTCATTGCCAACCTGGAAGAGATGTCTCCGCTGCATACGAGCGATAATCGCATCCTGGTGGATTAGAAACACAGCCCCGGCAAATTAGAAACCCTTTATCTTCATGAAAATGACTCCGATAACCCTGATGATCGGCGCAACATTGGTAATGCTGAGCGTGATTATCGGCAACATCATCATACCCGCGCAGGTTTTTCACCCCAAGCCCACGCCCAACACGATCATGTACACGCGGGACGAATTGGAAGGGCGGGAGATTTATGTCAAAAACGGCTGCATTTACTGCCATTCCCAAAGCGCGCGCGCGATGGACTGGGGCATGGGCAGCGGGCTGGCCGCGCAGCCGGGCGACTATGCCTTTGACTCGCCCGAAGCGCTCGGCTCGTCGCGCAACGGCCCCGACCTGATGCGCGAAGCCGGGTACCACCCCGATGACTGGCACTGGGCGCATTTCCAAAACCCGCGCTACACGCGCCCGCAGTCGTTTATGCCGTCGTTCAGCTACATTCAGGGCGAAGATCGGCGCAAGCTGATCGCCTATCTCCAGTGCCTGGGCGGGATTGACGGGCGCAAGCGGGCGGAGCAGCAGCGTGCCCTTAAAAACATCCTGGTGCAGTATTATCAAAAAAGCCCCGCAGACAACCTGGCGTACCTCAATTCCACGCTGCCCAGCGCGTGGCTTGCCATGCCAAACCCTGTGCCGGTCACCAAAGGGTCGGTGGAGCGCGGGCGCGTGCTGTATGTCGCGTACTGTGCAGGCTGTCATGGCGAGCACGGCGATGGGCGCGGGCCGAGCAAGCCGTTTCTGAACCCGCCGCCAATGGACTTCACCCTGGTGCAGGCATCGGGGGCCAACCCGACTGCGCCCACGGCCAACCCGCAGCCCGGCTACCACTACAACTATGCGCGCAACCAGGTCAGCGACATCACCAACGGCGCGATCTACTATGTCGTGCTGTACGGCATTCCAGGCAGCGCGATGCCGCAGTTCAAGGGCCAACTGGAGTCCGAGAAAATATGGGATGTCGGCAACTATGTCGGCTGGGCGTTTATGGGCTGGAAGATGGAGCCGTACAGTGGGCGCTATGAAGAATTGACACAGCATCCGTGGGAGCACACCTGGGAGCGCGGGCAATCCCATGTCGCGTCGGCGGCTTCGTCCGGTCGGGGGCTTGCTTTGCGTCCATAAAGCACAGGCGCTGCCGGGGCGTTTCCACGGCTGATTAAGGGCGTACCAACGACGGAAGAAATTAGGCCGTCGTTGGTGCGCCGTTGCAAAGCCGGAGAAACGTGCTCGCGCCGCGCAGGAAACAGGGGTGTGCCGGGAAAAAAGAACCGGGCGAAAACAAACACTCCCTCACTCATGCAAAAAGGGCCAGACTTTCACAGTCTGGCCCTTTTCTTGCAGTATGTCAAAGCAGCATGGGCAGTATGTCAAAGCAGCATGGGCAGTATGTCAAAGCAGCATGGGCAGTATGTCAAAGCAGCATGGGGGAACAGTTTAACCGGCCTGCTCAAAACGACGGTTGATTTCAGCCCAATTGACCGTGTTCCACCAGGCTTCCAAGTATTTGGGGCGCAGGTTTTGATACTGGAGATAGTAGGCATGCTCCCAAACATCATTGCCCATGATGGGGAATTGGCCTTCGCTCAGGGGGTTGTCCTGGTTTGCCGTGCTGACAACCGCCAATTGGCCGGCGGAGGTTTTGACGAGCCATGTCCAGCCCGACCCAAAGCGCTTGACGCCGGCATCGTTGAATTGCGTCTTGAACGCGTCAAAGCTACCAAATGCGCTGTCAATCGCCTGGGCCAGTGCGCCGGTCGGCGCGCCGCCGCCGCCTGGGGTCATAATCTGCCAGAACATCGTGTGGTTGACGTGGCCGCCGCCGTTGTTGCGCACGGCGGCACGGATGTCATCCGGGACACTCGCCAGGTCTTTGAGCAGGTCTTCCGGCGACTTGCCGCCCATTTCGGGATGTTTCTCAATGGCTGCATTCAGATTGGTGACATAGGCTTGGTGGTGCTTGTCGTGATGGAAGCGCATGGTCGCTTCATCAATGTGCGGCTCCAGGGCCGCGTAGTCATAAGGGAGTGGGGGAAGTTCGTAAGCCATAAAGGGTCTCCTCAGTCGTGGCCGCTTGAAGCGAGCCTGTTGAAGATTGCCCGTATTGTTACCAGAATTAAACCTTGAAATGTGCAATTTAGGTGTATGATGGTAACATATATGGGTACAAGCAAACATAATGGGCGATAGGACAACGGAAATCTATGATGCATTGGGCGGCTCGGACGCGCCATTTTATGCATTGGTGGAAGCATTCTACGATGGCGTGGAACAGAATGCCGATCTGCGCAGTCTTTATCCAAACGACCTGACGGCAGCCAAAGAGCACCTTGCGCTCTTTTTGATCCAGCGGTTCGGCGGGCATGGAAGTTATGGAGACAAGCGCGGCCATCCACGCCTTCGCATGCGTCATGTGCCCTTTGTCATCGGCGCCCGTGAGCGTGATGCATGGCTTCTGCATATGCGAGCCGCAGTGCAATCCGTGCCGGCTTTTGCTCCGTGGACGGATGTGTTAGAACGATACTTCGTTGATGCCGCCGAGTTTTTAGTCAACAAATCTGAGATACCAGCCTTGCGATAAAGTTGTTTTTGTCCTGCCACGCTTTCGTTTCTTCTTTTAAGCAGTACCGACCTTTTTTCTAACCTTCTTACCTTTGGGAGACAGCCATGCCCCGTAAACTTCTTGTAATCGCTATTGCCGCTTCGGTCAGCCTCGCCCGCAGCGCCTCCGCAGACCCGTTTCTGCCTGTTCCGCCCGCTTCTTTCATCAATTACCATGTGGACACAGTGCATCAGCTTTCCGATCAGATGGCGTATGATGCTGTTGTTCGGGGCAGGCTGGCAAGCCATTTTCATTTAAGCGGCCCCGCAATGGTATCCTACGTCGAGAAGAACCTCGCACTATCCTACTTGAAGACAGCAGGAACGTACCGCGTTGCCTGCGTAACTCCCAGTGGGCATGAGTACAACGTGACCCAGCGCCTTCCGAAAGGGACCCCTGTTTTTTCGCTGATCTCCACGGGGCAGCCTATCCTGAAGCGCGCCTGCGGCAACCCTTTAGTGTCGTCGCTGCCGGCGGCTGTCCCCAAGCGGCTGAACCAGACTGCTAAAAACTCCGTGGTTCACTCAAGCAAGCCTGCTCTGGCTGAAGCGCCCGCCACCACGCAGGACCCCAGCGACATCATCGCCAGCAGCACAGCGCCGGGTGATACTACTCTCACTGCCGTGCCGGGCCTTGCCGGCGGGAATGTCGGTGAACTGGGGCCATTCACACGGGTGGCCGGCAGTTTGGCAAGCATTGGCGGTGGTGGAAGCGGTTTTGGACTGCCGCTCGCAGGCCTTGCCGCCCTGGGCATTTTGGCTGCCAATCGTGGCGGTTCCAACAGCAGCGCTCCGAGCACTCCTGTCACGCCCGGTGTCCCTGTCACTCCCGGCCCTACTCCCACTCCGACACCCACCCCCGTCCCGGTCTCGCCCGCGCCTGAGCCGAGCGAGATGGTGGTTTATGGCATCGGCGCTTTGGGTTTGTTTGCACTGGGCTATGCGCGTCGGCGCAGCAACGGTCTGCGTCGCGACTAAACCCTCCTGAACCACAAGCGCCCGGCAGCTGATGCTGCCGGGCGCTTTTTTGTTGTGTGCGCTTGTCCTAGCAAGAACGCCTGTTTCCTGGATAAACCCTGATTTTGACGCTTCTGGCACTCTCTTTGCACCTATGATTTACTGATAATAGGTCATGGGAGTCAATGCTGTGCAATCAAAAACATCTTTTCCAATTTTGCCCTGCCTGGGAGCACTGGGTCTGACCCTGGCAGCGGTGTATCCGGCAAACGCTGATCCATTTCTGCCTGTTCCACCTGCTTCTTTTCTCAATTATCATGTTGCGAGCGCCGAACAACTGTCACAGGAAGTCGCATTGGATGCCATCGTGCGGGCGCGGCTGGCACGCCACTTTCACCAGGCAGAGCCGGAAGTGTCCCGCTACATCCATGACAATCTGATCTTAACGCACCTCAGCAAGCCGGGACAATTTCGCGTGGCCTGCGTTACCCCAAGCGGACGCGAGTATTATCTCACGCAGAGCCTTGCCGCCGGGACGGGTGTGTTCTCGCTCCGCAGTACGGGCAAGCCGATCCTGAAGCAGGCTTGCGGCAATCCACTGGTGGCGGTGCTGCCCGCTGTCGCTCCGAAGAAGGTCGCGCCGCCGCAGCTTGCCGCGACGCCTAAAGCTGTCCCCATCAAGCCTGCCGTTACCGCGATGATGCCAAGCGATGTAGTTTTCACCGATGTGCCGCCGCTGGAAGCGGCCAAGACAGGTAATATCGGGCCGTTCGTGAAAGTCGCCGGTATCACGCAAAGCCTGGGCCGCAGCGGCGGGGGAAGCTTTTTCCCGGCTGTGCTTGGCGTTGCAGGACTAGGCCTATTTACGGGGCATCATGGCTCGTCCAGCCCTTCGCCTGTCCCTGCCGTGCCAGTCATGCCTGTTGTTCCGACGCTTCCGGCGCCCAGCAGCCCCACAGCGCCTGCGGGCACAACACCCACCAGCCCAACAGTCCCGGTTGGTACAGTGCCGGTCACGCCTGCGCCAATTGTTCCTGCGCCTACGACGCCTGTCACGCAGACGCCAACAACGCCGACAGTACCGGTGACGCCGACGCCCATTACACCGACCACGCCGCCGAGCCAAACACCGCCGAGCCAAACACCGCCGACAGACACGCCGCCGGTCTTTACGCCTCCCACGATCACGCCGCCGTTCAGCCCGCCGACATTTACGCCGCCGGTCACGACGCCGCCATTCATCGGGCCGCCGCCGGTCACGCCGCCGAGCCAGTCCGCCGTGCCGGAGCCAGGGCCGGTCGTCATCTTTGGACTGGGCGGCACGGCATTAGCTTTGCTCCGTCTGCGTGCGCGCCGACGCCGTGCTTGATCTTAAAACAAGGAGTCTTGAACGGGCGCGGCAAACTCTGCCGTGCCCGTTTTTTTGTATTCCGTAATGAGATTGTGGGCGATGCGGGTAGGTTCGGGCAGACGATAGCCGCGCAGGCAGTCCGTCACCAGCCGGGTGGCACCGGCCACGCTGACTTTGTGGCCGGGCGACACAAACAAGGGGTTGGTGCGCGGCTTGGTGCGCATGACAGAGCCGACCACATGGCGGTGCGCCCGGTTCCAAAGCGGCACGTCAGCGGGCAACGTGTCGGCAAAATCTGCGGCATTGAACTCCCCGTACAGGCGGCTTTTGGCGACCCCGACAGCCGGAATGTCCAGCAGCACGCCCAGGTGACAGGCAATGCCGAAGCCGCGCGGGTGCGCCTGCCCCTGCCCATCCACAAAGATCACGTCGGGCACGGTCTGCACCTGTGCAAATGCCTCCAGGGCGACGGGGGACTCGCGGAATGACAGCAGGCCGCTGATGTAGGGCATCAGCAGCGGGGCCGTAGCGTATTGTGTCTCCAAAATGCGGAAGTCGGGAAACGACAGCACAACCACAATGGCATGGCCTTCGTTCTTTTCGTCGTTCAAAGACAGGTCTACGCCCGCGATTGTGCGTATCTCGCCAAAGCCGTCGTCGGTGGACACCAGGCTGCGCATCATGGTCTGCTGCGCGCGCGCTTCTTCCGGCAACATGTTCCAGGCGTGCAGCGTTTGGTAGTGCATCTCAGGCCAGCGGTTCCGATCCCAATGTGTCAATGTCCAGGCCGTCGATCTGCCCCGCCTGCCAGTGGTAAAAGCCCGCGCACGCAATCATGGCCGCGTTGTCGGTGCAGAGGCGGGGCGGGGGCACGGTCAAGCGAAGTCCGGCCTGCGCGCATGCCGACTGCATGGCCTCCTGAAGACGCGAGTTTGCCGCGACCCCGCCCGCCATCAGGACATGCGCAATGCCGTGCAGACGAGCGGCGCGCAGTGTCTTTGTTACCAGCGCATCTACAATCGCCTCCTGCACCGACGCGGCCCAATCCGGCAGCGAAAGCGGCTGCGCTTCCGATGCGCGCACGGCTGTTCCTACGGCCGTCTTCAGGCCGCTGAAGCTGAAGTCCAGCGAGTCGAGACCAAGGGCGGCACGGGGCAGCGCGATAGCCTTGGGGTTGCCCTGGCCCTCGCGCGCGATGCGGTCGATAGAAACGCCGCCGGGGTAGGGCAGGCCCAGCAGCCGGGCGGACTTGTCAAATGCTTCCCCTGCGGCGTCGTCGCGCGTGCGGCCCAATATCTGATAATCCCCATGCCCGCGCACCAAGAATATCTCGCTGTGTCCGCCCGATGCCACCAGACACACTACTGGAAACCCAATGTCCGGCTCCACCAGCCAGTTGGCATAAATGTGCGCTTCAATGTGATGCACGGCCAGCAGGGGCACGCGCCGCGCATACGCAATCGCCTTGGCCGCAGACACGCCGACCAGCAAGGCCCCAAGCAGGCCGGGCCGATTGGCAACTGCGACGGCATCCAGATCGCCAAAGCCGATGCCTGCGCTTTCCAACGCTTCGGCCAAAACGCCATTGATCTGCGAAACATGCTGGCGCGAGGCGACTTCCGGCACAACACCGCCGGTTTTGGCGTGCAGGTCGATCTGAGACGCGATGATGTTGGAAAGGATTGTGCGCCCGTCTTTGACGACCGAGGCCGATGTTTCGTCACACGAGGTTTCTATGCCGAGGATGTTCATAACAAGGGCGCGGGGCTAGCCATCGCCGAGCAGACGCTTGTACTCGTCCAGCATAGCCTGGTATTCGGGTGACAGCAAATGGTTGGCCCACATGATAATGGCGTTCTCGTTGTTGTCGCTGTAATAGTTTTTGCGCACAGCGACATCCTCAAAACCATATTTGAGATACAGCGAATGGGCGGCCACATTGCCCTCGCGCACTTCCAGAGTGGCCCGCGCCGCGCCGCGCGGAATGCTTTCTTCTATCAAGTTGATCAGCAGGCGCTCGCCGATTCTGCGCCCCCTCTGGGCAGGGTCCACGGCAATTGTCGTCACGTGCAGCTCGTCCATAATCACCCACATGCCCGCATAGCCCAGCAGTGTCCCGGTTTCGTCTTTGGCAACCACGTAATGGGCCGATGTGTTGCCGACTTCGGTGACATACGCGCTGGAACTCCAGGGCAGCGTGTAGCACCTGCGCTCCAGCCTGGACACGTGCTCGATGTCTTCCAATCGCATGACGCTGAGCATGATGCGGGGCGCGGAGCGGGATTGGTGATCGTCGTCGGAAGCATCTCGGCGTGGTCGAACTTCAATCATAACGAGGTCGTTTCTAGCAGGCTGGGGACAGACTGCGGGCCTTCAATCCAGCAGGCTCCCCCGACAAAATACTCTTTCTTCCAGATGGGCACTGTCGCTTTCAGCGTATCCATCACCCACCGGCACGCCTCAAATCCCTCGGCCCGGTGTGCGGAAGCCACGGCCACGGCCACGCTGCATTCGCCGATCTCCAGCCGCCCCAGACGGTGCACAATCGCGCAGCGCACCGTCCAGCGTTCTTCGGCTTCCTGGGCGATGCGGGCCAGTTCCTTTTCGGCCAGCGGGGCATAGCCTTCATATTCCAGGTATAAAACTTCGCGGCCCAGCGCATTGTCCCGCACGTTGCCCGCAAACGTCACCACGGCCCCGTAGCCCGTCGCTTCCACGCTTTGCCCCAATTCGGCCATGTGAATTATGTCCCGCGTCAGTGTTATCTCGGCCACTGGTTATCTTTCAAAGGAGCGAACCGCCGCTCATCGGGGGCATCCAGGCCACTTCCACGCCGTCACGCAATGGCATGTCGTCCTGGGCGAACTCGGCATCCACGGCAGCCCGGCCCTGCTCTAGCAGGTCACCCAGGTCAGGGTATGTTTGCTGCAATAGCAGTGCCAGATCACGCACGGTCGCGTTCTCGCCTACTATGACCGTCAACTCGCGCCCGCCGACAATGTCTTGATAGTGGGCAAAAAACAAACATCCGATTGTCATGGCTGTCCCTAAAAGATGTAACGCAAGCGGCTGATGCCGGGTTGCCTGCTGAATTCGGCGCTTTATCTCGCTCTTGCTTGATGCACTCGGCAAGTTGGCAGCAGATACCCATCCTCCATTTTTCGCGGGATCATAGTTTAGCTGTATGGGATTGTGAAACAGAAGGTGCTGCCTTGACCAGGTTCACTTTCTACCTCGATATGGCCGCCATGCGCTTCAACCGCCAGCTTGCAAAATGTCAGACCCAGTCCCGTGCTCATTGTCCGCCCGCCCTGACGCGATGCCACCTGGCCGAACTTTTCAAAAATACGCCTGAAGGCCTCAGAGGGAATGCCTTCACCTGTATCCTGCACGGAAAACAGCACAGATTGCTCCGCTTTGCTGCGGCGCGCCTCCACCGTGATCGTTCCGCCCGATGGCGTGAACTTGATGGCATTGCCCAGCAGGTTGACCAAGGTGCGGCGCAGCTTGTTCTCATCGCCCTGCAGCGGCGGAACGTCTGCCCCAATCTTCCACAGGAGCGTCAACTGTTTGCTTTCGGCCAGTGAAGCGACCTGGCTGATGCTAAAAGCCAAAATCTCGGCGGCAGACAGCACGGCATAATCCAGCGGCATTGAGCCGGATTCCAGTTTTTCCACATCCAGCAGGGCGTTAATCATACCCAGCAACGTTTCCCCGCCGATGATGGCAATTCCCATCATCTCCCGCTGGTCTGCGTTCAGGTCGCCCACGACATCCAGCGTCTGCATTCCTACGATCACTGATGTTAGTGGTGTGCGCAGGTCATGGATAATCATGTGGGTGAGGTCATCGCGCAGTCTTTCCACTTCCTGCAAACGGCGATAACTTTCCTGCAGTTCTGTGGTGAAGTGAAGCTCCAAGTCACGGACGCGCCGCCGCTCCGTCACGTCTTCCATCGCCAGCACTAACAGTTCCGTATGATTGCCGGCGCGAAGTTCGCGTGCGTTAAGCAGCATCACACGCCGTCCGATTGCAGGAAAGTCGTGTTCCAATTCGTAGTCATCGAAGACCGCCCTTTGAGGAACAATGTCCTCCAACAGTGTCCGCAGCGCGGGAATGTCCCATTGACCGTTGCCCAGCTCGTAAATCAGATGGTCTTCCGTTTCTTCCGGGGAAACATGGAACGTTTGGTAGAAAGCGCGATTGGCGCTTCGGACGCGCAAGGAAGGATCAAGCATCAAAAGCGGTTCGCGTACTGTGTCGACAATGTTCTGTGCGTAGCTTTCGATGTCGGCAAGCAGTCGCTCGGCCCGGCGGCGCTCTGTCACGTCTTCCATCGCCAGTACCAGAAACTCGGTATGATCGCCCGGACGCAGCTTGCGGGCATTCAAAAGCATCACCTTACGCCCGATTGTCGGGAAGTCGTGCTCCAGCTCGAAATCATTGAAGAACGAACTCTGCGGCACAATATCCTCAAGGAGGGTTCGCAAGGCGGCGATATTCCATTGACCATTGCCCAGCTCGTAAATCAACTGTCCTTGAGTTTCCTCGAGCGAGACTTGGAATGTCTGGTAGAAAGCGCGGTTGGCGGAGCGTACGCGAAGCGCGGTGTCGAGGATTAAGAGCGGCTCACGCACTGTATCCACGATGTTTTGCGCAAAGTTTTGAATATCTTCAACCATAGGCTTCAGAAAGTGTTATGCTCCGAGGATTAGCTTGACCCTTTTTCGCTTGCTTTCTAATGCAGCGGCGTGACCCGCATTTCCCCTGTCTCGTAATCCTTGGAGAACGTCGCGAACTGTGTCATGGTTCGCATTTCCAGCGCGGCATCGTCAATCAATATCTTGACCTGCGGATACACACTGCCTTCCACGCAAATGCGGCTGCCGTGCTCCTCGTTTATCATACCCAGCAGCCGCGACTTTTGCTGTGTCAGGCGGTGCAGGTCGCGGGTGATCCGCGCACGCCGCACCGACATCTGCCAGAGCCGCACCCGATCCTGAATCCCCAGCGGCGTTCCCGCTTCTTCGCTGGGCATCAGTTCCAGCCGTGCCCGCTCGCACTCGCCCAATCGCTCAATATGGCGCAGGGCGCGTTGTCGCGTCTGCTCCATCTCTTCATACAAACGAGCGTTGCGCCCCGCCGTAATCACCGTTGCCACTCCGGTCGGCGACCCTGCCGTGTGGGCCTGTACGCCCTGTTCGCCGTAGCACGTCCCGCCGAGCAAAGTGCCGCCAATAACAACCTCGCCCCAGGCATGCAGAGCGCTGTGCATCGCCGACTCCTGCACACAAACCTTGCCCTGTGCGGCATCAATCTGCGCGCCCTGCGCAAATCGGCACGTAATGCAGCCCCGTGCGCTGCGCGCCGTTCCCAGCAGGCCGCCATCAATTGTAATATCCCCGCCCGCGTCCACAAAGGCGGTTTCCACATCCCCGCGGATATGAATATGGCCGCTCGCGCGCACCGTCATGCCTTTCAGCACATTGCCGTGGATATGCAGGTCTCCCTGATGACGGATGGCTCCGGTCGCCAGCCCGACATTGCCGACCACCTCGCGCAGCGGCTCTTGAAAGATGGGGGCGTCTTCGGCGGGTTCTTGCTCTGTCGCTTCTTGTGCCAGCGCGTCGTCCAGCAGCCCCAAATACTCACCGCAGGGCAGCGCGCCGATCTCTTCCCTGGTTCGCGGCAGGGCGACTTGCAGCAGTTTTTCTTCGTCGTCCATGCCCCCATGCGCTTCCAATGTCTCGGCGGCGGGGGCCACCGGCGTCACGCGCAGCTTGCAGGGCGTGCCGGGCTGCCCGTACTTGCCGGGCTTGGGCTGTTGCATAATCTCATACGCGATGCGCTCTTTGGGGCAGTGCAGCACAATAGCGGCTTTCTCTAATGCCACTTCCAGGCTTTTGCCCACCACGACAAACGACTTTTCCGCCAGAGTATTTTCCAACCGCCGACCTCTTTCCTCAGCGCCACAAACTAAAGAAGATTATCGGCGGATGGCTTTGTTTTTTGCACGGAGACTTTGCGGGGAAGGGCTGCTGATAGGCTAAAACATTAATCGTTCGCCCCACGACTTTGACGTATTGCCTGGATGTTCGCGATAATTGATGCCGCGTCCGAACTGTGGGCTAGTGGAAAGAAAGCACGTGTCCAAAAGCCGCCGATTATGCCAATTCCAAACTCAGACGCACGATAAACGGTTGGGTTGTTGTCTTCGCTCCGATCCCAGACTACGCCAAAACGGTGCGAATGCTCATAGGGATGAACCGGCGGCGCGTTCTTGTAGTCATACGAACCAGTTACTTCGGCAATGTAGATGTCTCCTGAATGGTCTTTGTCGGGAACAAGTATGACGCTGCCGGGGCGAATATCCTGGAACGCGGTGAGGTATGCCGTTACGTGAGTGCTTGGCGGGAACAAGTTATAGCTTGAAAGCGGGTTTTGCTCCCACCCTTTAACCCTTAAATCACCTGACCCAGGCCACCCGATGCGCACGATGTTGTTGGCAAAGCAATACCCCAACCCGTTGAAGTACGTGTCGGGAAAGGTGGGTGGCTCTCCTGGAATGTAGAGGCCAGGCCAGTTTGGGTTATTGTGGGCCGTGTTGCCGTTGGCCCGTATGAAGTAAAAGTCCAAACATCACCTCTTTACACTTTTTGTAGCATTTATGTTGCTTATCCCACATATTTGTACACGGTTGATGCTTTTCCTAAGTCAGCAAAGACATGGTGAAAACCATGAACCGAGGCTACAAAATGTAGCGGCTCAGGTCTTCGTCTTTGACAATGCCGTTGAGCTTTTCGCGCACATACGCGCCGTCCACGTTTACCGTTTTATCTTCCAAGTCCGGCGCGGCAAAGCTCACTTCGTCCAGCAGACGCTCCATGATGGTGTGCAGGCGGCGCGCCCCGATGTTTTCCATCTGCGCGTTGACTTCCGACGCAAAGCGCGCCAGCTCGTCCACGGCGTCATCCGTGAAGTTGACCGTCACGCCTTCCGTTGCCAGCAGGCCCTGATACTGCTTGACGAGCGCGTTCTTTGGCTCCGTCAATATGCGCCGCAGGTCGGCCTGCGTCAAGTTTTCCAGCTCCACGCGGATCGGCAGACGCCCCTGAAGTTCAGGGATCAAGTCCGATGGCTTGGACAGATGAAACGCACCGGCGGCGATAAACAGCACAAAGTCCGTCTTGACCGGCCCATGCTTGGTCTGCACCGTGCTGCCTTCAATAATCGGCAGAATGTCGCGCTGTACGCCTTCGCGGGACACGTCCGGCCCCGATGCGCCGCCCGACCCGCCGCCTCGCCCCGCCACTTTGTCCATTTCGTCCACGAAGATGATGCCGCTCTGCTCGGCCAGCTCAATCGCTTCCCGCGTCACCGACTCCTGGTCTACCAGGCTGCGCGCTTCCTCGCCCGCGAAGTGCGCCCGCGCCTCGCCAATTGTCATGGTCTTCTTCTTGCGCTTTTTGGGCATCATGGAGCCGAGCATGCCCTGCATCTCGCTGCCCATGTCTTCCATGCCCTGCGGCGCAAGCACCTGCATAAACGGCGGCGCGCTGCTTTCTTCCACTTCAATCTCAATCGTGTCGCTGTCCTTGACCCCCGACGCCACCTGCTGACGGAGACGCTCGCGCACGCGGCTTTCCTGCTCGCGCCGCCGCTGGGCCACTTCGCCTTCCGGCTCGTCGCTCGCGGCCTCTTCCGCCCCGGCTTCCTCTGGCTCGCCCTTTGGCCCCATGCCCGACAGCAGCTTGTTGAACTGCTCCATAAA